>JAESGS010000104.1_pt1 | contig 136959 bp, 128 predicted proteins | sample 9269761 | NCBI WGS metagenome assembly JAESGS01 (sample SAMN15741799, study PRJNA653493) | algae metagenome | isolation source: Cyanosarcina radialis HA8281-LM2 and co-occurring heterotrophs from damp... | place: USA: Makauwahi cave, Hawaii | collected 2011-01-06 | reverse complement strand
GCGTGGTCGCCGGGCTGGACCGGGCCTGGGGCTGAGGCATGGAGCGCAAGGCCACGGCGATCCTGATCTCCGGCCGCGGCAGCAACATGCAGGCGCTGATCGACGCGGCGAAGGACGCCGACTTTCCCGCCCGCATCGTGCGCGTCATCTCCAACACCTGGGACGCCGGCGGCCTGAAGCGGGCCGAGGGCGCGGGAATCGCGACCAGCGTCATCGACCACCGCGCCTTCAAGGGCCGTGCCGCGTTCGAGGCGGCCCTGGACCAGGCGCTGCGCGCCGATGGTATCGAGATCGTCTGCCTCGCCGGCTTCATGCGGCTGCTGACGGCCGGCTTCGTCGAGGGCTGGCATGACAAGCTGATCAACATCCACCCCTCGCTGCTGCCCGCCTTCCCCGGCCTCGACACGCATGCGCGCGCACTGGCGGCCGGCGTGCGTTTCGCCGGCTGCACGGTGCATTACGTGCGGCCGACCATGGACGAGGGACCGATCATCGTGCAGGCGGCGGTGCCGGTCCTCCCCGAGGACGACGAGGCCAGCCTCTCGGCCCGGGTGCTGGCGGCGGAGCACAAAGCCTACCCGCTGGCCCTGCGCCTCGTCGCCAGCGGCAGGACGCAGGTCGTCCGCGAGCGGGTCCAGATCAGCGGCGGCGAGGCACCCGACGGGCTGGTGCTGAACCCTTTGCCGTAACCCCTTGAGGCCACGCCAAAAGGTCGCAGACCCCTTCCCGGCCAGCCCCGCTTTGGCTATAACGGCTGCGCCCAGACCTGCCGGAGAGGACAATGGCGACCAGTCACGGACCCGACGCGCACGAGAAGTTCGACATGACCCAGAGCAACGAGACTTGGGAGAACTTCCTCAGTCTCTCCAAGTGGGTTCTCATCGGCTCCATCGTGGTCCTCGTGGGCATGGCCCTCTTCCTGACGGGAAGCAACCCGGCCTGAGCGGCGACGCCAGCCCGCAAGACCCGTAAAAAAGGCCGCCCTGCAGGGGGCGGCCTTTTTCGTTTCCGAACCGTCGGCAGGCGCCGGCTCCCGGGCCGGCGCGCGCATGCGGGTCAGCCGACGATCTCGAGCCCGCTGAAGAAGAAGGCGATCTCGACCGCCGCGTTCTCGAGGCTGTCGGAGCCGTGCGCCGAATTGGCTTCGATCGATTCGGCGAAATCCTTGCGGATCGTGCCAGGAGCGGCCTTCGACGGATCGGTGGCCCCCATGATCTCGCGGTTCCTGGCGACGGCGTTGTCGCCTTCCAGCACCTGCACCACGACCGGGCCGGAGGTCATGAACTCGCACAGGCTGTTGAAGAACGGGCGGGCCTTGTGCACCGCGTAGAACTGCTCGGCCTGGGCGCGCGACAGGCGCACGCGCTTCTGCGCGACGATGCGCAGGCCCTTCTCCTCGAAGCGGGCATTGATCTTGCCCGTCAGGTTGCGGCGGGTGGCATCCGGCTTTATGATCGACAACGTGCGCTCGGCCATGAAACGGTCCTTTGATTTCCTGGGAAAACGGCGGGGCTTATAGCGGCGAATGCCGCATCGGTCCAGTGGGCTTGCTGCCGCACGTCAGGCGCTAGCCCTTTTCCCAGCGCCCGTCGTCGCTCTGCTTCCAATAGGTCAGGGCGTGGCCGGCCGCCTTGTAGGCCTTCCAGCGCTCGCGCGCGGCGCTCACGGCGCTGTCGTCCCCGCCGTCGAAAATCTCGATGGCAGAACCCCAGGCGGCGACATCGCTCGTCGTCGTGCCGTCCGCCAGCACCAGCATCGAGGCGGCGTTGGGGTTCTCCTCCGCGGTGGTCAGCCAGATCGGCTGGTCCTCCGCGAAGCCGTCGCGGACCGACCCGTGCGGCAGGAACGAGCGGTCGTTGTACGTCCACAGGGCGGCGTTGAGCGCCTCGACCCGCTCGGTGGAGCCGGCCATGACGACGACCCGCTCGCCGCGCGCCAGGACCTTCTCCAGGATTTGAGGCAGCGCGCGCTCGAGCGTCATCGTGCGGAGGTGATAGAAGCGGATTTCCGTCATCCCGCCTCCCCGGCCGGTGCCGGTCAGTCCTTCTGCTCGTAATAATCGGCGACCAGCCGGTCGAGCAGGCGCACGCCATAGGCCGTGGCGCCCTTCGGCACGGTCGCGGAATCCTTCTTCGACCAGGCGACGCCGGCGATATCGAGATGCGCCCACGGCACATCGTTGACGAAGCGCTGGATGAACTGCGCGCCGATCGTCGAGCCGGCGGCGCGGTTGGAGCCGATGTTCTTCACGTCCGCGGCATCGGAATCGATGTCCTTGTCGAAGGAATCGCCGAGGGGGAGACGCCAGAGCGGCTCGCCCACCGCCTTGCCGGCGCCGATCAGCCGGTTGGCGAGTTCCTCGTTGTTGGCGAACAGGCCGGCATATTCATGGCCAAGCGCGACGATGATGGCGCCGGTCAGGGTGGCGAGGTCGATCATCGCCTGCGGCTTGAAGCGGTCCTGCGTGTACCAGCACACGTCGGCCAGAACGAGCCGCCCCTCGGCGTCCGTGTTCAGCACTTCGATCGTCCGCCCGGACATCGAGCGGACGATGTCCGACGGGCGCTGCGCATTGTGGCCCGGCATGTTCTCGACGAGGCCGACCACGCCGACGGCATTGACCTTGGCGCGGCGCGCCGAGAGCGCCTCCATCAGACCGATCACGGCGCCGGCGCCGGCCATGTCCCACTTCATGTCCTCCATCCCGGCGGACGGCTTGATCGAGATGCCGCCGGTGTCGAACGTGACGCCCTTGCCGCAGAAGGCGATCGGCCGCTTGTCCTTGGCCTTCGGCGCGCCGTTCCACTGCATGACGACGATGCGCGGCGGACGGATGCTGCCCTGGCCCACGCCGAGCAGGGCCCCCATGCCCAGCTTCGCCATCTGCTTTTCGTCCAGCACCTCGACCTTCACGCCGAAAGCGGACAGGCGCTTGCAGCGGTCGGCCAGCGATTCCGGATAGATCACGTTCGGCGGCTCCGACACGAGGTCGCGCGTCACGTAGATCGCGTCGGCGATCCGGTCATAGGGTGCAAACGACTTGCGCGCCTCTGCGACGTCCGTGACCAGCAGGTTGAGCGCCTTGAGGGAGGGTTTCTGCTCCTCCTTCTCGCGCGTCCGGTACTTGTCGAAGCGGTAGGCCCGCAACCTGGCGCCATAGGCGATGTTGGCGGCCATGTCCGGCGCCTCGAGCGGCGCCCCCGGCAGGTGCTCGACCGGCAAGGCCGCCGTGCTTTCGCCGATGCGGTTGAGATGCGCGACGATCGCGCCGCCGAGCGCCTGCAGGCGCAGCGCATCGACGTGCTCCGCCTTGCCCAACCCGACGAGAATGACGCGGGCGACCGGAACGCCCTTGGGGGCCACGATATCCAGCAGGTCGTCCTTGCGGCCCTTGAAGCGGCTCGAGCCCATCGCCCGCGTGACCAGCCCCCCGGTCTTCTTGTCGAGCGCCGCGGCGGCGGGCGTCAGCTTTCGATCGTCGAGGACGCCGACGATGTAGGTACCGGTGGTCGGCTGTTCCGGCTTCGCGAACGCAATCTTCATGGGAAGGTCGGCCTGCTCTTGCGAATTTAAGAATTTGCCCGGAGGAACTCTCCGCGAAGCGGCACTGTAGCCAATCCATTGCCGAATTAAAGTAGACTTTCAACGATGTACATCTTTTGTTCCGGACACGCCCCAACTGAACCGGCGCATGCGAAGCGCCGTCTAAGCCACGGTCGAACAAGCTAAGCGGTGCCGCCGATACCGCAGGCGGAGGCGCCGGGTCGGACCGGGTGGGGCGAAATCGCGCGGCGATGTTCGTTTTTTGCTCCCGGCGACGAAGCGTCTGTCTTAACTTGCGCCCATGTCGATGATTGAGCGCTACATGTTGCGCCAGTTGACGGTCGTGGCCGTGCTGGTGACGCTGACGCTGACCCTGGCGATCTGGCTGACCCAGTCGCTGCGCTTCGTGGAACTGATCGTCAATCGCGGCCTGTCGCTGCAATCGTATCTTTATCTGACGCTGCTGCTGCTCCCGAGCTTCCTGTCGCTGATGCTGCCGGTGTCGCTCTTCACGGCGGTCCTGTTCACCTACAACAAGCTGATCACCGACAGCGAGCTGATCGTGCTGCGGGCCGCCGGCCTCGGCCCTCTCCAGCTCGCGCGGCCCGCGCTGATCCTTGCGACCGTCGTCGTGATGATGGGCTATACGCTGTCGCTCTACCTGCTGCCGTGGTCCTACCGGCAGTTCAAGGATCTCGAGTTCAACGTCCGCACCGACTACTCGGCGGTGCTTTTGAAAGAAGGCGCCTTCAACAACGTCTCCGCGGGGATCACCGTCTACATACGCTCGCGCGAAGCCGACGGCGAGCTGCAGGGCATCCTGATCCACGACAACCGCGTGCGCGACAAGGCGTTCACCCTGATGGCCGAGCGCGGTCGGCTCGCGCTGACTGATGAGGGACCGCGGGTCATCCTCGTCAACGGCAACCGCCAGCAGATCGATCCGGACGATGGCAAGCTCTCCCTGCTCTATTTCGACCGGTACAGCGTCGATCTCGGCAAGATCGGCCAGACGCAGCAGGACCGTTGGCGCGAGCCGCGCGAGCGCTTCCTGCCCGAACTGCTGTTCCCGAGCGACGACCCGAACGACCAGGCCTATGCCAGCCGGCTGCGCGCCGAGGCCCACAACCGCCTGACGACACCGCTGCTCGGGTTCACGTTCACGCTGGTGAGCCTCGCGGCACTGCTCTCGGGCGAGTTCAATCGCCGCGGGCAGTCGCGCCGTGTCCTGGTGGCGATCGGCATCGCCGCGGGCCTGCAGACCGGTGCCATCGCCCTCAGCAACGCGATCGTGCGCTGGCCCGTGCTCGCCCCGGCGCCCTATCTCGCCCTCGCTGCCACGATCGGGATCAGCCTGTGGTGGATCTTCCGCTCGCGCCGCCGCGCCCGCCTGATGCCTGCCGCGACCTGACATGCGCCTTTCGCTCACGCTCTCGGCCTATATCGGCCGGCAGTTCGCCGTCCGCTTCGGCGCGGTGCTCCTGGCCCTGACGGCCCTCGCCTACCTGCTCGACACGATCGAGACGCTGCGGCGCGCATCGACGCGCGAGGAAGTGACGCTCGGCATCGTGCTGCAGCTCTCGCTGCTGAAGCTGCCGCAGCTCGTGCAGGAGATGATCCCCTTCGTCGTGCTGTTCGCCACGATGCTCACCTTCTGGCGACTCAGCCGCAGCCACGAGCTGACCGTCGTGCGCGCCGCCGGGATCTCGGTCTGGCAGTTCCTGCTGCCGGCGCTCGCGATCGCGCTCCTGATCGGCGCCTTCCGCCTCGCCGTCCTCAACCCGGTCGGAGCGGTCCTGTACGCGAGCTACGAGCAGACCGAATCGAAGCTGCTGCGCGGCCGCACCAGCCTGCTGGCCGTCGCCCAGTCGGGATTCTGGCTCCGCCAGACCGACGGCCGCGGCAATTCGGTCATCTATGCGCAGCGCGTGTCCTCGCAGGAGATGGAGCTTTATGGCGTCATCGTCTTCAACTTCGAGGGCACGGACCGGTTCGTGAGCCGCATCGATGCCGCTTCCGCCCGGCTGGAGCCGGGCTCCTGGGTCCTGAAGGATGCAAAAATCTCCGCTCCGGAACGCAATACGCATTTCGAGGCGACCTACCGGCTGCCCACGGACATGACGCTGGATCGGATCCAGGAGAGCTTCGCCTCGCCCGAGACGATCTCGTTCTGGGAGCTGCCGTCGTTCATTCGCGTGCTGGAGAACGCGGGCTTTTCCGCCGTCAAGCACCGCCTCTATTGGCACCGGCTGCTGGCGGGCCCGCTGCTCCTGTTTGCGATGGTGCTGCTGGCCGCGACGTTCTCGCTGCGGCCGCCGCGGCGCGGCGGTACCCTGGTGCTTGTGGTCGCGGGAATCGCCGCCGGATTCCTGCTGTACTTCATCTCCAATCTGGTGGCCGCGTTGGGACAGAATGCCAGCATTCCGGTGGCTCTCGCCGCCTGGACGCCGGCTGGCGTCAGCACGTTGGTCGCGATCACCTTCCTTCTGCACCTCGAAGACGGATAGGGCGCGCGTTGCGAGCGCGCCGCCGCGAGCGTATAAGTCCAGCAATTCCAGCCCCGAACAGCCACGCTGCCACCTGCTTCATGCGTTTTCGCCTTTCGATCCTGGTCGTTTCGCTCTGCTGCCTCTTGGCGGCGTTTCCCGCTCGCGCGCAGGACACCCAGCGCATCGCCGCGGTGGTCAATGACGAGGTCATCTCCGTCTACGACCTCGTCAACCGCACGCGCCTTGCGATCCTGTCGGCCGGACTGCCCGATACGAGCGAGACGCGGCGGCGGCTGCAGCCGCAGGTCCTGCGCTCCCTGATCGACGAGCGGATTCAGGCGCAGGAGGCCCAGCGCCAGAACATCACGGCGACGCAGAACGAGATGCAGATGGCGATCGCCAGGATCGAGGAGAACAACCGCATGCCGGCCGGCGGGCTCGAAAGAGTCATCAAGCAGGCCGGCATCGAGTGGTCGGCGGTCACCGCGCAGGTCCGCACGAACCTCCTGTGGCAGAAGCTGGTCAACCGCAGACTGCGCAATACGCTCCAGGTCGGCGACGACGAGGTCGACGAGCAGCTCGAACGGATCCGCGCAGCCCAGGGAACGCCGGAGTTCCTGCTCGCGGAGCTGTTCCTCGGCGTCGACTCTCCCGACCAGGAAGAAGAGGTCCGTCAGGCCGCAATGGGCCTGATCGACCAGATCCGGCGCGGCGCGCCCTTCCCCGAGCTCGCGCGTCAGTTCTCCCAGAGCGCGTCGGCAGCCACCGGCGGCGATATCGGCTGGGTGCAGGGCAGCACGCTGGAGAACGAAGTCGCGACCGCCATCGCCGACACGCAGCCGGGTCGCGTGACAGAGCCGATCCGGTCGGTCGGCGGTTATTACATCTATGCGGTGCGCCAGCGCCGCACCATCGCGGCGGCATCGCCCGAGGAGTCCAAGGTGTCGCTGGTGCAGCTTCTGCTGCCGCTCGAAGCCACGGCAGGGCCCGCCGAACGCGAATCGCAGCAGCATCTGGCCGAACAGGTGCGCGAGACGGTTTCGGGCTGTGCCGATCTGGCGCGCGTTGCCAAGGAGCTCGGCGTGCCGGCCCCGACCGATCCGCAGCAGCTCCGCGTCGGCGACCTTGCCCCGCGCATCCGCGAGGTCGTCATGCCCCTGAAGGTCGGCGAAGCCAGCGCGCCGATGCAGGTCCAGCAGGGCCTGCTGATGATCATGGTGTGCGTGCGCGAGGACGCGCCGGGCAACATGCCGAGCCGCGACGACATCAGCGAGAATCTGCTGCGCCAGCGCCTCGACCTGCAGTCGCGCCGCTATCTGCGCGATCTGCGTCGCGCGGCCTTCGTTGATGTCAGGGTCTGAGCCACCGCACGGACCTTCGCAGGGGGATCTGCCGGTCGCTCTGACGATGGGCGAGCCGGCAGGCATCGGCGCCGAGATCGCCCTGAAGGCGTGGTACGGACGTGGCGATTCGCTGCCGCCCTTCTTCGTCATCGACGACCCCGTCCGCCTCGCGACGCTCGCGACATCGCTGACGCTCGATGTCCCGATCCAGCCGATCGAGCGGCCGGCGCAGGCCCGGGCTGCGTTCGGCCGGGCCCTGCCGGTCCTGCCGCTCGCGCTGCCCCGCGCGGTCACGCCCGGCCATCCCGATCCTGCCAACGGCGCCGCCGTGCTGGAGTCGATCGGCCGCGCCGTCGCATTCGTGCGCGGCAGCGAGGCGTCCGCCGTCGTCACGAACTCGATCCACAAGAAGACGCTCTACCAGGCCGGCTTCACGCATCCGGGGCATACCGAGTATCTCGCCGAGCTTGCCGGCGGCGGCGCGCAGCCGGTGATGATGCTGGTCGGCGCCGGGCTGCGCGTCGTGCCCGTCACCATTCACCTGCCGTTGCGCGCGGCCCTGGACAGCCTGTCGACGGCGTCGATCGTCGCCAGCGGCCGCATCGTCGCCCGTGCTCTCGCCCAGGATTTCGGCATCGCCGCGCCCCGCCTCGCCATCGCCGGCCTCAACCCGCACGCCGGCGAGGAAGGCTCGCTCGGGCGCGAGGACATCGAGATCGTGGCGCCCGCCGTGGCGGCGCTGCGCGAGGCCGGTATCGCCGCCACGGGCCCGCTGCCGCCCGACACGATGTTCCACGAGGCCGCGCGGCAGCGCTACGACGCGGCGCTGTGCATGTATCACGACCAGGCGCTGATTCCGCTGAAGACACTCGCCTTCGATACCGGCGTGAACGTGACGCTCGGGCTGCCGTTCGTGCGCACATCGCCCGACCACGGCACCGCGCTCGACATCGCCGGCAAGGGCGCCGCCAACCCCGCAAGCCTGGTCGCCGCGATCAAGCTCGCCGACGCACTCGGCCGCCAGCGGGCGGCGAGCACGCGACGGACATCCGCCTGAGCACGGCTCCTGAAATCGCCTTGCCGCCGCTGCGCGAGGTGATCGCGCGCCACGGCCTTGCCGCGCGCAAGTCGCTCGGCCAGCACTTCCTGCTCGACCTCAACCTGACCGGACGCATCGCGCGGGCGGCGGGCGACCTGCACGCGGGCACCACCATCGAGGTCGGGCCCGGTCCGGGCGGGCTGACGCGCGCGCTGCTGACCGAGGGCGCCAAAGTCATCGCGGTCGAACGCGACGCGCGCTGCATCGCCGCGCTCGGCGAGATTTCCGCTGCATGGCCGGGCCGGCTCGACGTCGTCGAAGGCGATGCGCTGGAAATCGACATCCATGCGCTCGGCACGGCGCCGCGCCGCATTGTCGCCAACCTGCCCTACAATGTCGGGACCGCGATGCTGCTGCAGTGGCTGCCGCATCCCGCCGCGTTCGAGCGCCTGACCCTTATGTTCCAGAAGGAGGTGGCACTGCGCCTCGTCGCGCAACCGGGCGACGAGGATTACGGCCGGCTCGCGATCGCGGCACAGTGGCACTGGCAGGTGCGCAGGCTGTTCGACATCGCCCCCGGCGCCTTCACGCCGCCGCCCAAGGTCGTCTCGACCGTCGTCGAGCTTCTGCCTCGCGCAACGCCTGTCGCTGCGGCCGACCCGCGCCTGCTTGAACGCGTCGTCGCCGCGGCGTTCAACCAGCGCCGCAAGATGCTGCGCTCGAGCCTGAAGGCGCTCGCGGTCGACGCCGATCTGCTGCTCGAGCGTGCCGGCATCGCCGGCACGCGCCGCGCCGAAGAGCTGTCGATCGAGGAATTCTGCGCGCTGGCGCGCGCGTTCAGCGCCCTTCGCGCAGGCCCTTGACGAAGTCGGTTAGGCCGATCTGGCGGTCGCGGCGCGCGCGCTCCGCGGCGAGGATCGCCTGCACGCGCATCACGCTCTCTTCGACGTTGCGGTTGACGATGATGTAGTCGTACTCGGCCCAGTGACTCATCTCGTCGGCCGCTTTCTCCATCCGCTCGGCGACGACCTTGGCCGAATCCTGCGCGCGCGTCTTCAGGCGCTTCTCCAGTTCCGCCGTCGACGGCGGCAGGATGAACACGCTGACCAGATCGTCGCGCGCCGAGGCCTTGAGCTGCTGCGTGCCCTGCCAGTCGATGTCGAACAGCACGTCGCGGCCTTCGGTCAGCGCCTTCTCCACCGGCTGGCGCGGCGTGCCGTAATAGTGGCCGAACACCTTGGCGTATTCGAGCAGCTCGCCGCCGTTGACCATCAGGTTGAAGTCGGTCCGGTCGAGGAAGAAATAGTCGACGCCCCCGACCTCTCCCGGCCGCTTGGGACGCGTGGTCACCGATACCGACATGGCCAGGTTGGCGTCGCGCTTCAGGATCGCGCGCGAAATCGTCGTCTTGCCGGCGCCGGACGGCGAAGACAGCACCAGCATCACGCCGCGGCGTCTGATCTCGTGGTCCATGGCTATTCGATATTGGCCGACTGCTCGCGCAGCCGGTCGATCACGGCCTTGAGCGCGAGGCCGGTCTGCGTCAGCGCGATATCGGTCGACTTGGAGCAGAGCGTGTTGGCCTCGCGGTTGAACTCCTGCGCGAGGAACTCGAGCTTGCGGCCGATCGCCCCCTTCTCGCCGAGCAGGGCCCGCGCCGCGGCGATGTGCGCCGTGAGGCGGTCAAGCTCCTCGCGGACGTCGCCGCGCGTCGCGAGCAGGGCCACTTCCTGCGCGAGCCGCTCCGGCGGCACAGCCGGCTGGCTGCCGAGAAGTTCTGCGAGCTGCGCCTCCAGCCGCGCCTTCATGGCCGCCGGCTGCGCCGCGGCCTGCCCGGCCGCCTGGCGGGTCAACTCCTCGATCTCGCCCAGATGGGCCGACAGCGTGGCCCCGAGCGCGCGCCCCTCGGCCTCGCGCGCCGCCTGGAGCTGCGTCAGCGCCGCGTCGAGCGTCTTCATCATCGCGCCGTCGCGCGCGGCCCGGGCCTCCTCGCCCTCGTCGTCGCCCTCGACCGTCTCGATCACGCCGCGCACCGCCAGCAACCCGTCGAGGCGCGGCGGCGCCGCACCGGTCCTGCCTTCGAGGTCTTTCACCAGGGCGAGCACCTGGCCGAGTACGTCGCGGTTGACCGTTACCCGCGTGGCGCCAGCCTTGCGCTCCACCGCCAGGGACAGGTTGATATTGCCGCGGCCGAAGCGCTTGGCCACCGCGGCCCGCGCGCCGGTCTCGAGCTGGTCATAGCCGGGCGGCACGCGGCAACGCATGTCGAGGCTGCGGCCGTTGACGCTGCGCGCCTCCCACGTCCACGCGAAGCGGTCGTCGGACGCGGCAGCCCGCGCAAATCCCGTCATGCTCGAAACCGTCACTGCACCCCCGGTCGGTCGACGTCCGTGTAGCCCACTGAATCGGCGGCGACTATATTCATTTGCCCCAGCCCGAACAACGATTTGCGGACCTTCCTTGCAGCACCCCCGCACGATCCTGATCACCGGCGCATCGAGCGGAATTGGCGAGGCGCTGGCCTATGCCTATGCCGGCCCCGGCATCTTCCTCGCCCTGGTAGGCCGCGATCGCGACCGGCTCGGCGCGGTGGCGCAGGCCTGCACCGCGCGTGGCGCGCGGGTGGCCACCTGCACCGCCGACGTGACGCATGGCGCGGGGCTCGCGGCCTGGATCGAGACCATCGACCAGCAGGAGCCGCTCGACCTCGTCATCGCCAATGCCGGCATCTCCGGCGGCACCGGCGGCACGGGCACCGAGACCCCGGCGCAGGCGCGCCAGATCCTGGGCGTCAACGTCGACGGCGTGTTCAATACCGTCTTCCCCATCCTGCCGCGCATGGCCGCCCGCGGCCGCGGCCAGATCGGCCTGATGGCGTCGCTGGCCGCCTTCCGCGGCTTCCCAGGCGCGCCGACCTACTGCGCCTCCAAGGCCTTCGTGCGCGTCTGGGGCGAGGCGCTGCGGCCCGACCTCGCCCGCCAGGGCATCGCCCTGTCCGTGATCTGCCCCGGCTTCGTGGTCAGCCGCATGACCGCCAAGAACCCGTTCCCGATGCCGCTGCTGATGCCGGCGGACCGCGCCGCCACGATCATCCAACGCGGCCTGGCCCGCAACCAGGCGCGGATCGCCTTCCCGTTCCGCATGTACCTCGTAACCCGCCTGGTCGCCGCCCTGCCGCCCGGCCTGATCGACCGGATCATGGCGCGGCTGCCGCGCAAGACGTGAAGCAGCGCGAAGCAGCCTGAAGCGGGTAACTCATTGATACAACAATACGATATGGGGTGCTTCACTGCTTCACGCGAGTCTGCGCTTGCCCGATCCTCGCCCGCGGGGCTCGCGCCCGCCCGGCCGCTGTTTCACGTGTTTCATGCAGGTTTGCAAAGCGTCTGGTCCGCCCGGAGCGAAGGCCGCCCGGCCATCACAGGATCTGCGAAAGGAAAAACGCCCGCCGGTCATCGGGACCATGCGGGCGCAAATCAGGCGCGAGGATTCGACCACAAACCGGGCCTGCAGGGAATGCGGTTTCTTTGGCGGCAAAGCACGACGACTTCCGGTCCGGTCCCCGCAGCAACGCGCCCACGCAACTAAAAGGTACGCATGATGTTTCAGTTCTTCCCCGGCAACTATGTCTGGAATACCGCCACCAGCATGGCGCTGGCGATGGGCGGCCTCGTCATCGAGATCGACGAAGCCTGCCGCCCCCTGCAGGACGCGAGCCGGCGTAATGACGGCGCGGCGCAGGAAGAATGGTTCCAGTCATGGGGCCGGCTCGGCGAGCGCATCGAGGGGCTGGCGCGCGCCGACGAGGCGTCGAACCCGCTGGCCGCGGGACGGAAATATCTTCGTGCCTGCGCCTATCACATGATGGCGGAGCGCATGCTGCCGCCGTTCGACCCGCGCCGGGCGCCGCGCTACCGCCGCATGCTGGATTGCTTCGCCCGCGGTGCTGCCCTGCGGCGCGAGCCCGTGACCGCGGTCGACATTCCCTATGGCTCCGCGTCGCTGCCGGCGCTGCTGGTCGCCGCCGAGGGTAAGGGCCCCTCGCCCTGCCTCGTGCATCTCGACGGCTTCGACGGCATGAAGGAGATGCTCTATCTGATGGGCCTGCCGCAGGAGCTGCGCCGGCGCGGGGTGGCCACGCTCATCGTCGATCATCCCGGCGTGGGTGAGGCCTTGCGCCTGCGCGGGATGCCCGTCGAGCCGCTCACGGAGAAGCCCGCTGGCGCCGCTCTCGATTGGCTGGCGTCTTCGGCGCCCGCCATCGATCCTGACCGCGTCGGCGTGCTGGGCATCAGCCTCGGCGGCTACTACGCGCCGCGAGCGGCCGCCTTCGATCCGCGCTTCAAGTGCTGCGTGGCGTGGGGCGCGTCCTGGGATTATGGCCGGCTCGCGCACGAGCGGGTTCACAATCTACGCCAGATCGAGCGCTCGGTGTCGCATTGGCCGCAGCATTTCCGCTGGGTGTTCGGCACGGCGACGCCGGAGGAGGCCTTGCCGATCGCGGCGGTGATGACCCTCGAGGGCGTGATCGACCGCCTCTCCTGTCCGTTCCTGATCGTCCACGGCGAGAATGACCGCCAGACCGCGCTCGCCGATGCCGTGCGCGTCTACGATGCCGCAACCGGTACGCAGGACAAGGAGCTGCGCGTTTTCACCCTCGGCGAGGGCGGCGCGGAGCATTGCAACATCGACAACATGACCGTCGCCGCCGATCACATCGCGGAGTGGGTGGCGCGCAAGCTCGGCGCCGTTACTCCACCTTGATGTTGGCGCGGCGGATGACTTCGCTCCAGCGGGCGCGGTCGGCTTCGGCCAGCGTGAGGTAATCCGCCGCACTCCCACCGAGCGCCGTCACGCCCTGTCGCGCCAGCCGCTCGCGCACGTCCGGCGTGGCAAGCACGCGATTGAGCCCCGCGCCGATCGCAGCGACGAGGTCTTCCGGCGTGCCGGCCGGGACCATGATCGCGGTCCAGCTCCTGGTGTTGTAGCCCTCGACGCCCTGCTCGGCGACCGTCGCCACGCCGGGCAACAGGGGCGAGCGCTCGTTGGCCATGCCCAAGGCCTTGAGGCGGCCGGCGGTCACGTGCGACAGGAGCGTGGGCACCGAATCGAAAACGAGGTCGACGCGTCCCCCGGCGAGGTCGGTCATCGCCTGCGGCGCGCCGCGATAGGGCACGTGCAGGAGCTGCACGCCGGTCAGCATCTGAAACAGCTCGCCTTGCATGTGCGAGGTGCTGCCGCTCCCGGCCGACGCGAACGTGAGCGTCTCCGGCTTCTCGCGCGCGCGGACGATCAACTCCTGGACATTCGCGACCGGCAGGGCCGGGCTCGCCGCGACCATGTTGTCTATGGACGTCGCAAGCAGCACCGGTCGCAGGTCGCGCTGCACGTCGTAGGTCAGATTGGGAAACAGGAAGGGATTGACCGCGACGATGCTGACGGTCGCCAGCAGCCAAGTATATCCGTCGGGCGCCGACCGGGCGACGGCCTCGGAGCCGAGATTCCCCGCGGCGCCCTGGCGGTTCTCGACGACGACGCGCTGACCGAGGTCGTTGGAGGCGCCCTCGGCGATGATCCGCGCGATGAGATCGGTGGCCCCGCCGGCGCCGAACGGCACGATGAGCCGGACCGGACGATTCGGAAAACCCTGAGCCTCGGCCGCGACCGGAATCGCGACCAGGAAGAAAGCCGCGGCAAGCACGGCGAAGAGGCGCTGGATTCTGAAGGAGAGGCGTCGCGACGAGGGTGATCCAGCTTCGTTCATATGCGTTCGTCGCCGCCTGTTTCGATTCAAATCTGAGTCAGCACGGAATCGAAACTAGCGCGCGCAACAAGATCGTTCAAGCCGCCGTGGCGTCAGCTTGCCGGCAGGCCGCTTTCTGCTCGCGTTCTTCTCACATCGGCGGAACGAGGCCGTCCTTGCCGACCAGGACGCGCGCCGCGCTCAGGGCGCCGTCAGGCTGCCGCGTCGCGCTGACGAAGACATGCGCGCCGGGCACCAGCATGGAGGCGTCCGCGGGGACGAAGGTCACGATCGGCACGTCTTCGGGCACGACCATCTTCTTCTCCCCGTCCTTGTAGCGCAGCGTCAGCAGCCGGCCGCTCGGCTGGGTCGCCAGTTCGGCCACGGTGGCATTGGTCATCGTGCTCTCCGGCTGCAGGTCCCACGGATAATGGCCCTCGCCGCTGCCGCGCGCCGACTCGGGAAAGACCAGCACCTCCAGCGCACGCAAGGTCCCGTCCGGTTGCGGCATGGCGGCGGCGCCGATGAAGCTGTTCGGCACGATCGACGACAGCTCGGCCTTCGTCACGCCGATGACGGAGAAATCCGGCGCCAAAGTGATCGCGACGCTCGGCCCCTCGCGGGACTTGACCGTCAGGGCGTTGCCGGAGAGCTGCTCGACATCGCCGCGGACGCGCGTCGTCGGCGTCTGCGCCGAGGCATTGGTTCCGCCAACGATGATGAGAGCCAGAACGAGCAGAAGCGCGCGCATGGCATGACCTCGCGGTTTCACAGGGATCGCCATGAACACGACACCGGAGGAGCCGGCGATATTCCCGGATTGACCGGAAATGCGCCGCCCCACGGACACGCTCGCCGGTTCACCCATGCGCGTCCGGCCATGCAGCGATGCGTGCCGGACCTTCGCATCGCCGCACGGCATCCTTATATGAGGACCATCACGCTACGCTTGCCCCAAGTCCCGGTGGCAGCCAGCCATTGGACCGCACACGCCAAGCGGCACTGCCCCGGAGCCGTCACGCATGATTCCCTTCTCGATCCTCGATCTCGCCCCGATCCCGGTGGGCAGCGACGCCGGACAGGCGCTGCGCAATACGCTCGACCTGGCGCGGCATGCGGAACGCTGGGGCTATCGACGCTACTGGCTGGCGGAGCACCACAACATGCCGGGCATCGCAAGTGCCGCAACGGCGGTGGCGATCGGCCACGTCGCCGGCGGCACCAGCACCATCCGGGTAGGCTCCGGCGGCGTGATGCTGCCAAATCATGCGCCGTTGGTGATCGCCGAGCAGTTCGGGACGCTGGCGGCGCTCTATCCCGGCCGCATCGACCTCGGCCTCGGCCGCGCGCCCGGAACCGACATGATGACGGCGCAGGCGCTGCGCCGCGATCTCGGCGACAGCGCCGATAATTTTCCCAACGACGTGCTGGAGCTGCAGGCCTATTTCCGTCCCGCCACTCCTGGCCAGAAGATCCGCGCGGTTCCGGGCGCCGGGCTCGACGTTCCGCTCTGGCTGCTGGGATCGAGCCTGTTCAGCGCGCGGCTCGCGGCGATGCTCGGTCTGCCGTTCGCCTTCGCGTCGCACTTTGCGCCCGAGATGATGCTTACGGCGTCGCGGATGTATCGCGACGAGTTCCGGCCGTCGCCGCAGCTCGCCCGGCCATACTTCATGCTCGGCGTGAATGTGTTCGCGGCCGACAGCGACGAGGAGGCGCGCCGCCTGTTCTCCTCGCTGCAGCAGCAGTTCGTGAATCTTCGGCGCGGCGTCCCCGGCCAGCTTCCGCCGCCCGTCGATTCGATGGAAGGCCTCTGGTCGCCGATGGAAAGGGCCGGCATCGAGCGCTCCCTCGCCTACGCGGCGGTCGGATCGCCCGATGCCGTGCGCGCCCGGCTGGAGGAGTTCATCGCGACGGCGCGACCGGACGAGATCATGGCGACGGCCATGATCTTTGACCACGCGGCGCGGCTCCGTTCGTTCGAGATCCTCGCCGACATCCACCGCGACATGGCCGCCCCTGTGGGCGCCGGCGCGGCATGAATCAAAATGCGAAGCCTGCAGCCGCACGGGAAGGAGCAGCGTTCGGGTAAATTGAATCGCAGAGACGCGGAAAGGCTGCGCGAGGGCGGGTCTTAGACCCGCCCCTACACGAATGAATCTTTCACGTGTAGGGGCCGATCTCAGATCGGCCCTAGCGCAACTCGAGCGGATGTTGCGCTAGGGCTTGGCGGGCGCCGCGCGGGCGCGCTCGATCTGACGCAGGCGGGCAACGTTGCGGTTGTGCTCGTTGAGGGTGCGCGCGAAGGCATGGCGGCCGGTGCCGTCGGAGACGAAGTAAAGCTCCTCGGTGGCGACGGGATTGAGCACCGCCGCGATCGCATCGCGGCCCGGATTGGCGATCGGCGTCGCCGGCAGGCCATCGATCACATACGTGTTCCAGGCATTGCGCGCCTCGAGATCCGCGCGCGACAGCGGCCGGTCGAGCGGCGCCTTGCCCTGCGTGAGGCCGTAGATCACCGTGGGATCGGCCTGCAGGCGCATGCCGCGCTTGAGGCGGTTGATGAACACGGCGGCGATGCGCGGCCGCTCGTCTGCGACGCCGGTTTCCTTCTCCACGATCGAGGCGAGGACGAGCGCTTCCTGCGCTGTCTTCAGCGGCAGGTCGGGCGCGCGCTTGGTCCACTGGTCCGCCAGCAGGTCCGTCATCGCGCGGCGCTGGCGCGCGATCATGCGTTCGCGCTGGTCGCCCCAGGAATAGTGATACGTGTCAGGAAGCAGCTCGCCTTCCGCCGGCTCCGCCGCAACGTCGCCCTCGAAGCCTTCGGCCGCGCGCAGCAGCGCCACGGCCTGTACCGTCGTAATGCCCTCCGGCAGGGTGATGCGGCGCACCACAGTGCGGCCGCTGACGATGACCGCGGCGGCGCCGCGCGCGGAGATCGCCGGGACGAAGGCGAACTCCCCCGCCTTGAGATGGTCGGCCTGCCCGTCGAACGTCGTGCCGATCCGGAACACGAGTGGCTCGGCGATCACGCCGCGCGCGGCCAGCAGGTCGGCGACCTGGGCCATGCTGGCACCGCGCGGGATAACGACGTTGACCGGCTGGGCGAGCGGCCCGGGCGCCTCGTAGCTTCGCCAGATGAACGCCGCGGCGGCTGCGACGACGAGAACGGCGACGAGCGCCGCGAAGACGGCGAAACGAAGCGCGGTCTTCAGTGCACTGCCGAGAAGATGAGCGATGCGTTCGTGCCGCCGAAGCCGAACGAATTGGACAGCGCCTTGCGCACGGTCCGCTTCTTCGCCTGATGCGGCACCAGGTCGATGTCGCAGCCTTCGGACGGGTTGTCGAGATTGCGGGTCGGCGGGACGACCTGGTCGCGCAGCGACAGGATGGAGAAGATCGCCTCCACGCTGCCGGCAGCGCCCAGCAAATGCCCGATCGCCGACTTGGTGGACGACATCGACAGCTTGTAGGCGTGGTCGCCGAACAGCCGCTTGATCGCGCCAAGCTCGATCTCGTCGCCCAGCGGCGTCGAGGTGCCGTGCGCGTTGATGTAGTCGATCTCGTCGGCGTTGACCTTGGCGCGGTTGAGCGCGCTGCGCATGGCGCGGAACGCGCCGTCGCCATTTTCCGACGGCGCTGTGATGTGGTGGGCGTCGCCCGACAGGCCGTAGCCGATCACCTCGGCATAGATCCTGGCGCCGCGCTTCTTGGCGTGCTCGTACTCCTCGAGCACGACCACGCCGGCGCCCTCGCCCATCACGAACCCGTCGCGGTCCTTGTCCCACGGCCGCGAGGCGCGCGGCGGATCGTCATTGAAGCCGGTCGACAGCGCGCGCGCCGCTGCGAACCCGGCGATGCCCAGGCGGCACACCGCAGCCTCGGCGCCGCCCGCGACCATGACGTCGGCGTCCTCGAACTGGATCAGCCGCATGGCGTCGCCAATCGCATGCGCGCCGGTCGAGCAAGCCGTGACGACGGAATGGTTCGGGCCCTTGAAGCCGTACCGGATCGAAAGGTGGCCTGACGCGAGGTTGATCAGCGCCGACGGGATGAAAAACGGGCTGATGCGGCGCGGGCCCTTTTCCTTCAGCGTGATCGCGCCGTCGGCGATCGTCGGCAGCCCGCCGATCCCCGAGCCGATGATGACGCCAGTCTTCTCACGGTCCTCGTCCCGCTCGGGCTTCCAGCCCGAGTCCTCGACCGCCTGCACAGCCGCGGCCAGCGCAAAGACGATGAACTCGTCCATCTTGCGCTGTTCCTTCGGCGGCACCCAGTCATCGGCATTGAACAGCCCGGACGAGGTCTCGCCGCGCGGCACCTGGCCCGCGATCTTCGAGGGCAGGTCGGAAACGTCGAAAGACTGGATCCCGCGCAGCCCCGACTCGCCGTCGATGAGGCGCTTCCAGGTCGGCTCCACGCCGCAGCCAAGCGGCGTGACCAAGCCAAGCCCAGTGACCACTACGCGCCTCATGGGAGTCCTCCGTGGTGGGAAAGCGACAGCATCGAGCCCGGCATGGGCCGGCCGCGGCGCAGCTTACTTGTGCTGCTCGATGTAGTTGATCGCGTCCTTGACGGTGGTGATCTTCTCGGCGGCGTCGTCGGGAATCTCGCAACCGAACTCCTCTTCGAACGCCATCACCAGCTCGACGGTGTCGAGGCTGTCGGCGCCCAGATCGTCCACGAAGCTTGCGTTCTCCGTGACCTTGCCCTCGTCGACCCCCAGATGCTCGACCACGATTTTCTTGACCCGGTCTGCGACGTCGCTCATCGCTTTGCCTTTCGCGTTATCAGCGTTGGAAATTGTTATGCCGAATCCTCGCGCCGGACCGCGCTGGCTGCGGCCGCGGCTGCGCAAGGCGCGGTTTGGTAACACAAACACCCTGCCTTGACCAGCATCGCGAGAAAGCCCCGGCGACTCCGGATATGGCAGCAAAAACAATCATATCATGGCCATTCCGCCATTGACGTGCAAGGTCTGGCCGGTGACATAGGCCGCTTCCTCGCTGGCGAGGTACGCAACCGCCGCCGCGATGTCGGCGGGGCTGCCCATGCGCCCGGCGGGAATCGCGGCCTTCAGCCGCTCCGCCTGCTCGGCCGGCAGCACGTCGGTCATCGCGGTTGTGATGAAGCCCGGCGCCACGCAATTCACGGTGATGCTGCGCGAGGCCACCTCCTGCGCCAGCGACTTGGACAGGCCGATCATGCCGGCCTTGGCCGCGGCGTAGTTGGCCTGCCCGGGGTTGCCGGTCACGCCGACGATCGAGGTGATGCCGACGATTCGGCCCCAGCGCCGCTTCATCATCCCGCGCAGCGCCGCCCGGATCAGGCGGAAGCCGGCGGTCAGGTCGACGTCGATGACCTTCTGCCAGTCCTCGTCCTTCATGCGCATGGCGAGGCCGTCGCGCGTGAAGCCCGCATTGTTGACCAGGATGTCGATCTGTCCGAACGCCGCCTCGGCGTCCTTGAACAGCGCGTCGACCTTGTCGAGCTCCCCGAGGTCGCCCGTGACGATCGCGGCGCGGTCGCCGAGCTCGGCCTTCAGCGCTTCGAGCGCGTCCGCCCGCCGCCCGGCGAGGACGACCTTGGCGCCCGCACCGTGCAGCGCCTTCGCGATCGCGCCACCGATGCCGCCCGAGGCCCCCGTTACCAGCGCATGCTTTCCGGTCAGATCGAACATGAAGTCCCCTGCGATAGTCCGCGAGATGGAGAGGAGATCGCTACAGCGTCCTGACGAACGCTTCGATGTCGGCGGGTCCCTGGATCGACACGCCGGCCAGCTCAGGATCGATGCGTTTGGCGAGTCCGGTCAAGACCTTACCCGCGCCGAGTTCAACCAATGTCGCAACACCCTGGGATTTCAGATGCAGCGCCGATTCGCGCCACCGCACCATGCCGGTGACCTGCTGCACGAGCTGCTTGCGAATCGTCTCCGGGTCGCTCACCGCCCGCGCGGTCACGTTGGCGACGAGCGGGACCCGCGGCGGCGCGATCGCCACAGCGGCCAGCGCCTCCTCCATCGCGTCCGCGGCCGGTTTCATCATGGCGCAATGGAACGGCGCGCTGACCGGCAAAAGGATCGCGCGCTTGCCGCCCTTGGTCTTGGCGATCTCGACCGCGCGCTCGACAGCCGCACGTGCGCCGCTGACCACAATCTGGCCCGGGGCGTTGTCGTTGGCGACGTCGCACACCTCGCCCTGCGCCGCTTCGCGCGCGACTTCGGTCGCCTTGTCCAGATCGAGGCCGAGCAGCGCCGCCATGGCACCCTCGCCGACCGGCACGGCCTTCTGCATCGCCTCGCCGCGCTTGCGCAGCAACCGCGCGGCGTCGGCGACGCCCAGCGCGCGCGCCGCGGCCAGCGCCGAATACTCGCCCAGCGAGTGGCCGGCGACGAAGGACGCCACTTTCGGCAGCTCGACCTTCGCCTCGTTCTCCAGCACGCGCACGGCCGCGATGCTCACGGCCATCAGCGCCGGCTGCGCATTCGCGGTCAGCGTCAGGTCCGATTCGGGGCCTTCGAACATCAGCTTCGAGAGCTTCTGGCCGAGCGCATCGTCGATCTCCTCGAACACCTCGCGCGCGGCGGCGAAGGCGGAAGCGAGGTCGCGGCCCATGCCGACCGCCTGCGAACCCTGTCCCGGAAATGTAAACGCACGCGCCATTGGCAGCCGATCTCCGCGATGGTAGAGCCGGGGTCACGTACTGGGAGCCCCGGCCGAAGTCAAGCTGCCGGACGTATGAGGGGGACCGTCAGGACATGCCGCCCGCGCCGATCGTGTACGTCATGGGGCCGTCGGGTGCCGGGAAGGACTCGCTTTTGAGTCATGCGCGCGAGCGACTCGGCGGCTGGCATCCGGTCGTCTTCGCCCACCGCTACATCACGCGGCCGCCCACCCCCGGCGACGAGAACCACATCGCCCTGAGCGAGACGGAGTTCGCGGCGCGCAAGTCGCGCAGGCTGTTCGCCATGGACTGGCAGGCGCACGGCTTCTTCTACGGCATCGGGATCGAGATCGAGCGGTGGCGGGAGGCCGGCTGCCTCGTCGTCGTCAGCGGCTCGCGCGCCCATTTCGACCAGCAGCTCGCCTCGGCCGACGGTATCGTGCCGGTGCTGGTCACCAGCGACCCCGCGATGATCGCGCAGCGCCTGGCCGGCCGCGCCCGCGACAACGGCGCTGCGATGCGGCAGCGGCTCGAACGCGGCGCGGCCCTGCGGATCGATCACCCGGCCCTGGTCACGATCGACAATTCCGGCACGGTGGCGCAGGCGGGCGAGCGGTTCGTCGCGGTGCTGACGGGGTTGCTCGTCTAGCATCGCGGCGGCGGCACCACCCTCATCCTCCACCTTCTCCCGCAAGCGGGAGAAGGGACGCGGCCCAGCGCTTCTGACCGCTAGTGTGCATTGTTACAACACGCGAAACGGAAACCCTCTCCCGCTTGCGGGAGAGGGTAGGGTGAGGGTCGCGCCGCGAGTCGGACGCCCGACGGTGACGGGCCGCCTACTCCACCCTCAATCCACCGGCGCCAGCTCCGCCGCCTTCTGCTCCGTCATCACGTTGGCGCCGATGGCGGCGTGCACGGCGTCCTCCACGCGCTCCAGCCAGACGAACTTCACGCGCTTGCGCGCCTCCTCGGGGATGTCCTCGAGGTCCTTGCGGTTGCGCGCGGGCAGCATCACCGTCGTGATGCCGGCACGGACGGCGGCGACGACCTTCTCCTTGATGCCGCCGACCGGCAGCACCAGGCCGCGCAGGCTGATCTCGCCGGTCATGGCGACGTCGCTGCGCACCGTCTTGCCGGTGAGCAGCGAGGCGAGCGCGGTGAACATCGCGACGCCGGCGCTGGGCCCGTCCTTCGGTATGGCCCCGGCGGGCACGTGGATGTGGATGTCGCTCTTCGTGAACAGCTCGTCCTTCAGGCCGAGGTCGCGCGCCCGCGACTTGGCGAGGCTGAGGGCGATCTGCGCGCTCTCCTTCATCACGTCGCCGAGCTGGCCAGTCAGGACCATGCGGCCGCTGCCGGGGACCCGCGTCGCCTCGATGAACAGGATGTCGCCGCCCACCGGCGTCCAGGCGAGGCCCGTCGCCACGCCGGGCACGCTGGTGCGCGTCGCGATCTCGTTCTCGAACCGCCGCGCGCCGAGGATTCCGGGAACGTCGTCCGCGTCGAGCCGCGCTTTTCCGATCGTCCCTTCGGCGATCTTCATCGCCACGCTGCGCAGGACGGCGCCGATCTCCCGCTCGAGGTTGCGCACGCCTGCCTCGCGCGTGTAGTCGCGGATGATGGCGCGCAGCGCCTCGTCGGTGACCTCTGCCTGTTCGGACGTGAGACCGTTGGCCTCGAGCTGGCGCTTCACGAGATAGCGCCGCGCGATCTGCAGCTTCTCCTCCTCCGTGTAGCCGGAGAGCTGGATGACCTCCATGCGGTCCCGCAGCGGCCCGGGGATCGTATCGAGCATGTTCGCCGTGCCGATGAACATCACCTTGCTCAGGTCGAACGGCACGCCGAGATAGTTGTCGCGGAACGTCGCGTTCTGCTCCGGGTCGAGCACCTCGAGCAGCGCCGAGGACGGATCGCCGTGGAAGCCGCCGGCGCCGAGCTTGTCCATCTCATCGAGCATGAACACCGGGTTGTTCGTGCCGGCCTTGCGCAGCGCCTGCACGATGTTGCCCGGCAGTGCGCCGATATAGGTGCGCCGGTGGCCGCGGATCTCCGCCTCGTCGTGCACGCCGCCCAGGCTGATGCGCGAGAACTTCCGGCCGGTCGCGCGGGCGATGCTCTGGCCAAGCGACGTCTTGCCGACGCCGGGCGGGCCGACGAAGCACAGGATCGGGCTTTTGCCGTCCGGGCGCAGCTTGCGCACGGCGAGGTATTCGAGAATGCGCCGCTTGATGCGCTCGAGGCCGAAATGGTCCTCGTCGAGCACCTGGCGCGCATGCGCGATGTCGATCGCCTCGTCGCTCTTCTTCGACCACGGCAGCGCGATCAGCCAGTCGAGATAGGCGCGAATCATCGAGTATTCGGCCGACGCCTCGGGCATGCGCTCGAGCCGCGCCAGCTCCTTGCGTGCCTGCTGCTCGACCTCCTGCGGCATCTTCGCGTCGGTCACGGCCTTGGCGAGCTCCGCCACCTCGCCCGACTTGGCATCGTCGCCCTCGCCGAGCTCCTTCTGGATGGCCTTGAGCTGCTCGCGCAGCAGGTATTCGCGCTGTTGCGCGCCCATCGCGTGCTGGGTCTGCTGGCCGATGTCGCGCGACAGGCGCAGCACCTCGATGCGGTAGGCGAGCAGCCACAGCACGCGGTCGAGCCGGTTCTGCACCTCCAGCGTCTCGAGGATCTCCTGCTTCTCCGAAGGCTTCAGGTCCATCGTGCCGGCGACGAGATCGGCGAGCGCGCCCGGCGTGGTCGACGCCTGCACGGCGCTGACCAGCTCCGCCGGCGCATTGGGCAGCAGGCCCAGCGCCTCGAGCGCGCGCTGGCGCAACTGATGCATGCGGGCCTCGACCTCCGTGCCGGCGGCCTCCTTCTCGGCGATCGGCTCGACGCGCGCGACCAGAAACGGGTAGCCGTCGATGAATTCGCGCACGCGGAAGCGCTGCTGGCCCTGGCACACGAGGTGGTGGCTGCCGTCCGGCGCGGTCAGGTAGCGCAGCACGGCGGCGCTGGTGCCGACCTCGTGCAGGTCGGCGGGTCCGGGCTCGACCGTCTCCGGGTCGCGCTGCAGGAGGATGCCGACCGGGCGCTGGCTGCGCGCGGCTTCCTGCGCCGCGGCGACGGAACGCTCGCGCGCCATCGTCACGGGCACGACCATGCCCGGGAAGAGCACGAGGTTGCGGACCGGAATAACGATCAGGGCGTCATCGGGCAGCGGCGGCAGCGCGCTGCGCTCCGGCTGGCCGTTCTGCTCCGGCGGGGACTGGCCCGACGGATTGGACTGGTCACGCGTTTCGAGTGTCGTCATGGCGTTCAACCGAGTTTGCGAAGCTTGAGCGTAAGGCAGCCGTGGCGCAGGTCGCGCTGGCGCAGTTCGAAGCGGCCGCCGGGCAGGACGAAGCGGCGCTCGAACCGCCCGTGCGGGATTTCCAGACGATGAATGACGCCGTCGCGGCTTTCGTCCGGCAGCGGGCGCTCGCCCGTCACCGTCAGCGTGCCGCCCTCGACCACGATCTTGACGTTGTCGGGTGCGACGCCCGGCAGGGCGACGACGATCGACAGGTCCGCCTCGCTCTCGAACACGTCCGCGGGCGGCTCCCAGCCGGCCACCGCCGGACCCGAGGGCCGGAAGAATTGCCGCTGCAACCGCTCAGCCTGTTCGAGCATTTCGCAGGCTTCAGCCCACATCGACGCCCGGGGATCGCCGTATCTCATCTGTTCACGTCCTGCCGGTGTTTGAAGTCGCGGCGACACGGACGCATCGCCGCCGTCCTAGATCAGACGCAGATATCCGCTGGTTTGTTCACTCTATTTGGTGACTTGGCCGTGCCAATCAAGACGGCCGGGCGCGCGGGGGCGCTCAGGAGAACTTCAAGGTGATGCCGCCGTCGACCGGCAGGCTGACGCCGGTGATGTATTTCGCCTCGTCGGAGGCCAGGAACAGCGCCGCGTGCGCCACGTCCCACGCATCGCCCATCCTGCCGGTCGGGCACTGCGCGTCGCGGATCGCCACCATCTTCTCGACATCGCCGCTGGCATAGGCGCCGGCGAGGCCTTGGTGCACCATCGGCGTGTTCATCAGGCCCGGCAGGATGCAATTGCAGCGGATGCCCTTGGCCGCGTACTGCATCGCGATGGCGCGCGTGAACGGCACCACGGCCCCCTTCGTCGTCGAATAGCCGATATAGGGCACGCCGGTGTAGCGCATGCCGGCGATCGAGCCGATGTTGACGATGGCACCGCCCTTCCCCTCGGCCTCGAACTGGCGCAGCATCTGCGGCAGCACGTGCTTGCACATCAGGAACATGCTGCTGAGATTGACGCGGAGGGTCTTCTCCCACGTCTCCTCGCTCTCCTCGACCGGGCCGCCTGAATCGAGGATGCCGACATTGTTGTGCAGCACGTCGATGCGCCCGAAGCGCGCGAGGCAGCGCTCGACCAGCGCCCGTACCTCCTCACCGCGCGACACGTCGGCGGCGTGCACCTCGCACGCGCCGTCCTCGCCCTCGATGATCGCCTTGGTCTCGGCCGCCGCGTCGATGCTGATGTCCACCGCGAAGACGCGGGCGCCCTCGCGCGCAAACAGCGCCGCGGCGGCCTTGCCGTTGCCCCAGCCGGGCCCGACCGATCCCGCGCCGGTGACGATCGCGACCTTGCCGGCGAGCCGCCCGGCCATCACACGGCCGCCTGCTTCCTCGCCCATTCGCGCAGCTCGGTTTTCAGGATCTTGCCGTAATTGTTCTTCGGCAGGCGATCGACGAAGCGGTATTCCTTCGGCCGCTTGAAGCGCGCGATGTTGTCGAGGCAGAGCTGCTCGAGCGCCCGCGCATCCAGGGCCGCGGCGTCCGGACGGCGCACGACGAAGGCAACGACGCGCTCGCCCCACTCCGGATCGGCGACGCCGATCACCGACGCCTCGGCGACGCCGTCGTGGCGCAGCAGCACTTCCTCCACCTCGCGCGGATAGATGTTGCTGCCGCCGGAGATGATCAGGTCCTTCGAGCGGTCCTTGAGCGTAAGGTAGCCGCTGGCATCGAACGCGCCGACGTCGCCGGTGTGTAGCCAGCCGCCGCGCAGCGCCTGCGCCGTCGCCTCCGGATTGCGCCAGTAGCCCGCCATCACCGAATCGCCGCGCACGAGTATTTCCCCCGCCTCGCCGACCGGCACCGTGCGATCCTCGCCATCGACGACGCGGACCTGCACGACCGTCTGCGGCAGGCCGGCCGAGCCGAGGCGGTCGTCGCGGCCGTCGCGATAGGCCTGCTCCATCAGGGCGCGGCTCATGCCCGTAATGGTCATGGGGGATTCACCCTGGCCGTAGAGCTGCGCGAATTTGAAGCCGAAGCGCGCGATGGCGGCCTTCAGGTCGGCCACGTACATCGGCGCGCCGCCGAACACGATCGTGCGCAGGTCGTCGGCGGGGGCCGCGGCGGCGGCCGGATGATCGACCAGTCGCTTCACCATCGTCGGCGCGGCGAACATCGTCGCCTGCTTCCAGCGCCGGACGAGGTCGAATATCTCCGCCGGATCGAAATGTCCGCTGTCCGGGATCACCTGCGTGTTGGCCTGCGCCACATGCGGCAGCATGTACAGGCCGGACCCGTGCGACATCGGCGCCGCGTGGATGATCGATCCGCCGGGACACGGCGGATCGACGTCGAGGAAATAGCTGGTCGTCATCGCCAGCAGGTTGCGGTGCGACAGCATCGCCCCCTTGGGGCGCCCGGTGGTACCGCTGGTGTAGAACAGCCAGGCGAGATCGCTTGGCTCGGTCTGCGCCATCGCCATCGGATCGCCGGAGAAAAGGGCTCCGAATTCGCGGCTCGCGACGTCGATGATGCGCGCGCCACTGCCGGCATCCGCGCTCGCGGCGGCGACGGTTTCGGCGAGGTCGGATGTGACGAAGGCAAGCTTCGAACCCGAGTGCTCCAGGATGTAGGCGAGCTCCTTCGGATGCAGCTTCGCATTCGCCGGTACGGCAGCGAGACCGGCATGCCAGCAGGCGTAGAACAGCTCCGCATAGGCCGGGCAGTTTGCCATGACGAAGGCGACCCGGTCGCCCTGTTGCAGCGAGAACGGCGGCTGCCGCAGGGCGGCAGCAAGCCGCGCCACGCGCGCGTGCATCTCCGCCCAGCGCGCGACGATGCGATCACCGACGACGATGGCCGGGCGATCCGGAGCGGCCTGCGCCGCGCGCCACAGATGATGAGCCAAATTCATGGAAGTCGCGTTCCCCCTCTCTTGCGGGCAGTGTGGCGGGAGCGCGGCCCGGATTCAACGGGCGGCTGGGACGGGCCCCAGGATGGCGCAGGTCGACGTCACGTGCGCCGCGAGGTCCGGACGGTCGGCCTGGCGCAGGTTGATCTCGCCAAAGGCGATCGTCTTGCCGAGCCGAAGCACGCGCGCCTCGGCCACCACGTCCGCGCCCGCAATCGGCCGCATGAAGCTGATCGTCTGGCCGACCGTCGTCATGGGACGGAAGCCGTTCGACGCGGCCGATACCGCGATCACCATCGCGGTATCGGCAAAGGACATCAGCGCCTGTCCGCAGATCGTGCCGCCGACCCGCGTGAGGCGTTCGCTGAACGGCATGCGCAGGCGCGTGGCCGCCTCGTCGATCGCTTCGACCACCGGGCGAAGGTCGAGAACCCAGCCAGCGAAATTCTCCTGCAGGATCCGGTTGGCTTGTTCGACGGTCAGCACAAGGGCCCCCCTCCCAAGACTGTGGGACTACAGTCTTAGGACAACCCCGGCGTCCTGACCATTGCCAAGCTTGGCGGTGCGCGTCCGACTGGTGCTCAGTCCGCTCGCTGATCCTGACGCGCGGCCTCGGCGCCGGCCATCATCGCGTGTGTGGCGAGATTGAAGACATTGCTCGCGTGGCGCATGGATTTCTCCATGCTCGACCGCATCAGGCCGACCTGAATACCGTATGCATCGCCGAAGCTGCGGCATTGCGACAGCGACCGAACGGCGTCGATGTTGTCGTCGAGCTGCTCGCGGCTCCACGTCGCAAGTTCTACGTTGAGCTCGAGGACGCGCCGCAGCGTCTCGTTGCCCGAACGCATCCAGGCACCAAAAGCCTGCTCGCCCATCGCCGCAAACTCGCGCGATCCGGCCTCTGCACCCTCTGCCATCGTGCGCTGGACCTGCTCTGCGCCTTCTTCCGCCGCGCGATGCGCAGCCGTCTGGCGGTTCTTTCCATTCTGGCGTGCCATGATCCCTCCTCCTTGGTTATGGATTACAGGGGATCAAATGCATCGATCTGGCCGGTGTTCCGAGGGCCGCGGTTGCATCGCAAGAAATTTACCGGGCTAGCGCAGCCAGTCCAGCAGCCCCGCCGCGCGCGAGACATAAAGGAGAAGATGAACGGCGCCGTATGCCAGCAGCCCGAACGCCGCGGCAATCAGGAAAACCTTCACGTGCGCCATTCGGCACGGACCGCGGCGTTAGAAAGAATTGTTTCCGCTCAGGGCGATGACTTGGGCCGGCTCAGCAGCTTCATCATCTCTTCGGGCAGCGGTTCGTTCAGGACCGAGTCATAGATCGATTTCAGGCGGACATCCAGCCAGCCCTCGAATTCCGGGTCCGCACCTTCGGCAGGCTCCGCTTTTCCCGCAGGCTTTCGCTTGCGCGCGCTCGACTGTTCTGCCACCCCCGCCTCCGACACACTTGCGGCGAACACCTCCGCCCGGACCGTCCCCCACGCGCACAGAATAAAAATCTACTTATCAACCCTCCGCTGCAAAGTCCATCCGGATTTCCCCAGCGGCGCGGCGGTAGCATAGTCGACAAATCGTTAAATTCCCTTTCGCAGCGGCGCTCTAGCCGTCGCGCCCTGGGTCAGGTCGCTGCGGAGAAAATCCCGAGGCCGATCAACAGGAAGAGGATGAACAGGATCAGGAAGATGCCGAACAACACTTTCGCGATCGTCGCGGCGGCGGCGGAGAGGCCGCGGAAGCCGAGCGCTCCGGCAACGACCGCGATCACCAGAAAGACGAACGCCCAGTAAAGCATGGGCAGCTAACGACGCGGCATGGGCGCGGTTCCGGCACCGCGACCGGAACCGGCGCCGCATGGCCGACGTTCGCAGGTGCAACTCGTCTCGCCCGCATTGCGGAGGGATCGCGGCATAGGAGCGCTGCATGACCCTTGGCACAATCCTCCTGATCATCCTCATCCTGATCCTGATCGGCGCCTTCCCAGCTTGGCCTTACAGCCGCGGTTGGGGCTACTACCCCTCGGGCACGGTCGGCATCATCCTGGTCATCCTCATCATCCTGGTCCTGATGGGCCGTGTCTGACGGCGATCGGGAGCAGCAGATAACCATCATGCGCAAACCCAAACGCGTGCCGCCGCAACAGCAGGACCGCCAGCCGGGCCTTCAGTCAGAGATGCGGCCACCGCCAGAAGGCGAGGCGCACGAATACCGCGGCTCCGGCAAGCTGCAGGGAAAGGTCGCCATCATCACCGGCGGCGACAGCGGCATCGGACGCGCGACGGCGATCGCCTTCGCAAAAGAAGGAGCCGACGTTGCGATCGTCTATCTCGACGAGCACCAGGACGCGGCGAAAACCAAGGCGCTGGTGGAGCGCGAGGGCGTACGGTGCATCACGGTAAGCGGCGATATCGGCGAGGAGGATTTCTGCCGCGACGCCATAGCGGAAACGACGAAGGCTTTCGGCCGCTTGGACGTCCTCGTCAACAACGCCGGCGAGCAGCATCCGCAGGACAAGATCGAGGACATCACGCGCGAGCAGCTCGAGCGCACATTCCGGACGAACATCTTCGCGATGTTCTACCTGACGAAGGCGGCGATGCCGCATCTCAAACCCGGCGCCAGCATCGTCAACTGCGCGTCCGTCACGGCCTATCGCGGCAACAAGCAGCTCATCGACTACTCGTCGACCAAGGGCGCGGTCGTTGCCTTCACCCGCGCTCTCTCGCAAAACCTCGCCGAGCAGAAGATCCGCGTCAACGCCGTCGCGCCGGGGCCGATCTGGACGCCGCTGATTCCCTCGACATTCGACGAGAAGCACGTCTCCGAATTCGGCAGCAATACGCCGCTTGGGCGGCCCGGACAGCCGGACGAAGTCGCGCCGTGCTTCGTCTTTCTCGCGTCGGAGGACGCCTCCTACATCACCGGAGAGACGTTGCACCCGAACGGTGGAAGCTGGCTGGGCTCCTGAATTAGCCAGTTTGGAACCTTTGGCTCCTGCCTACGTTGACTGGCGAGGTCAGGGGTTGGTTGATGAAAATGATTCGTCACGTTGTTCTCGCGATTGCTCTCACAGCAGGCACGATAGCCTGCGACGTTCCACCCAATACCCCGAAAGCGCCGTCCGACACCGCCATGGTGCAGCCATGACGGTATTGCAGTGGACGCTCTTCACCGTCGCGGTTGTGTCTATGGTGGCCGGTGCTGCGATTTCGGCGTTCGCCGGCGATTTCGCGACGGTGATCCCGCCTATTTGAGGCCGACGGCCGCTTTCGCCTTTGCCGTAATGCCTTGGCGCAAATCCGAGAGGCCGTCCCACGGATCGGTCTTCAGCGACGTCAGTCGCTTGGGAATCGTCAAGACCGTGAACCCGGCGGGATCAAGGCTGGGCTTCAGCGCGCTCCACGGAAGCGGCGTCGCCACCGTCGCACTGGCACGCACGCGCGTCGAGTAAGGCGCGATTGCGGTCGAGCCGCGGTCGTTGCGCAGATAGTCGATGAATATGCGCCCGCGCCGCTCGCGCTTCGACATCACGGTCGTATAGCGCTTCGGTGATTCGCGCTCCATCGCGACGGCGACCGCCTTGGTGAAGGCTTTCACCACCGGCCATTCCTCGCGCGGTGCAATCGGCACAACGACGTGCAGTCCCTTGCCGCCCGTCGTCCTGAGAAAGCTCTCGAGGCCGAGGCTCTTCAGCCGCTCGCGCATTTCCCCCGTGGCCGCAACGACCTGTTCCCAGCCGACGTCGGGAGCCGGGTCGAAATCGAAGATGATCCGGTCCGGAGTTTCCAGCCGGTCCTCGCGCGATCCCCACGGGTGAATCTCCAGCACCCCCATCTGAACCAGTGCCACCAGCGCGCCGACATCGTCGGCGACAACGTATTCGTGCACGCCGGAGCCTTCCTCGATCTTGATGCGGCGCAGGGCCTTCGGCGCGGAGTTGCCGGGATGCTTCTGGTAGAAGCATTGGGCCCCCTGCCCCTCCGGGCAGCGCACGAGGCTGAGCGGCCGGCCGGCGAGATGCGGCAGCATCGCCTCCGCCACGGCGACATAGTAGTCGGCGAGGTCGCGCTTGGTGAGGCCGAGATCCGGATAGAGCACGCGATCGGCATGCGTGAGCACCACGCCGGCGACTTCGTCGGCGCCTCGTGCCTTGCCCTTGCCGGCAGCGTTCGATGGCTTGGCGGCTTTCGTCACAGGCTTCGCCTTCTCCTTGACGATCGACTCAGGCGGTTTGTCCGCTCTCAGTCCCTGGAACGAGGGATGGCGCAGGATCCCGTCTCGCGTCCAGTTCGAGAACGCGACCTCCGCCACGAGCCTGGGCTCGACCCAGATCGCGCCGCGCCGCGTGGCCGCGGGCGTCGACACGAAGGGCGAGGAACGCCGCCGGAGCTTCTCGAGCTGGCGGCGCAGATCCTTGCGCGTCTCCGCATCGAAACCGGTCCCGACCCGGCCGGCATACACGAAATCGTCGCCGTCATGATGCCCGATCAGCAGCGCGCCGACGCTGTCGGGCGACTTCGAATGCTCGGTGAAACCGCCGATGACGAACTCCTGGCGCGCGCTGCACTTTGTCTTGAGCCAGTCGTCACCGCGACCTGGGCGATAGGGCGCATCGCGGCGCTTGGAGATGATTCCTTCCAGCCCCATCGTGCAGGCTTTGTCGAACACGTCCTTGCCGCGTCCTTCGATATGCCCGCTGAACGTGAATCCGGGCGCCTTCGCGGACGAAAGCAGCGTCTTCAGTTTCGCCTTCCGCGCGGCAAGCGGCTCGCCGCGCAGATCGGTGCCGTCGAGATGCAGGAGGTCGAAGGCATGGAACTCGAGCCCCTTGTCCTGCCCGTCGCTCAACGCCTGCTGCAGCGCGCCGAAATTGCTGGCCCCGTTCTTTTCGACCGCAACGATCTCGCCGTCGATGAGAGCGTCGTCCGCATCAACGCGCGCCTTCGCGAGAGTCGGGAACCGGTCCGTCCAGTCCTGGCCGGTGCGGGTGAGGAAGCGCATCTTGCCGCCGGTGAGACGGGCCAGCATCCGATACCCATCCAGCTTGATCTCGTGCAGCCATTCAGGGCCCTCGGGCGGCCGATCAACGAGGGTGGCAAGCTGCGGCGGCACGAACTGCGGCAGCGCCGCGGACTTCGTCTTTGCGCTCTTTGCCTTTGCGACGGGCTTGCCGGATCGCGGCGCTTTGGCAGCCGGCTTCTGCTCCCCGTCGCGCGTCCAGACGCGATCCGCGTTCGCGGCGATCTGCTCCATGGTGCGGCCGGTGGTGACGCTGTTCATCTCCTCTTTCAGGAGGATGTCGCCGTGGCCCGGCTGCGCCTCCTCGTCAGTTTCCTTGATGAGCAGCCAGTTGTCGGCGCGCTCCCGCCGCGCACGGCCGCCCATCCGCACGAGGGTCCAGCCGCCCTTGAGCTTGTCGCCGTGCAGGACGAACTTCAGCTTGCCGCTCGCGTAACCTTTGCGCGCGTCGCCGATCGGCTCCCACGTGCCGCGATCCCAGACCATGACCGTGCCGCCGCCGTACTGCCCCTTGGGAATGATTCCCTCGAAGCCGGCATAGTCGATGGGATGGTCCTCGACATGCACGGCAAGCCGCTTGTCGGACGGATCGACGCTGGGGCCGCGCGTGACGGCCCAACTTTTCATCGTGCCGTCCAGTTCGAGGCGGAAATCGTAGTGCAGCCGGCTTGCGGCATGCTTCTGCACGACGAAGCTGTTCCGCGCCGCCGTCGGGCGGCCGCCCTGCGGCTCCGCCGTGACCTTGAAGTCCCGTTTGGCGCGATAGCGCGCAAGCGAGCCGCCTTTGCCCGCGCGCGCATGGAGTGACGGCATGATCTGGCAACGGGTCCAGCTGTTCCCGGTTCCGCCAAGCTACTGAAACCGTGCGAATAATGGAACTGCCCAGCCACGCTGGCGTTTACAAGGCTGGTGAGCCCGCGCAAAGCGGCGCCTCCCCGACGTCAGCAAGTCAAAGGTGAATCAATGCTTTATTGGGCAGTCATCTTTCTGATCATCGCGCTGGTTGCAGGACTGTTCGGCTTCGGCGGCGTTGCGTCCACCGCGGCAGGCATCGCGCAAATCCTCTTCTTCCTGTTCGTCGTGTTCTTCGTCGTGGCTTTGATCGCGGGGCTCATGCGCCGCGGCAGACCATAGCGAGCTAGTGCACGGCAAAACCTACAAACGGGGCGAGCGAAGATGGCAGAAGGCACCGCAGACAGATCCGGTCATGACGCAGACCAGGCAGGTCAGGCCATCGATCGGTTGAAATCGGATCTTCGCTCGCTCCGCAGCGACCTGGAGACCGCGGCCCGCACGGTGAATCAACTGGGCGGCAGCGCGGCGCAGGAAGCCATGGAACAGGCCCAGGCGCAGATGGAGGACATCCGGGTGCGTCTCGAAAGCTTCCTCGACGATGCGCAGGAGTACGGAAACGAGTCCGTCGAGGCCGTGCGCCAGCACGTCCATGAACGGCCGTTCCAGAGCCTGCTGATCGCCATGGCGGCCGGTTTCGCGCTGGCGCACCTGTTCAGCCGGCGCTGACCGCAGCGTCCGTCGCAACCGCGACAGGCAGGCCCTCGAAAAGGTCTGCCACCGCGACTCTTCCGTCGTCCAGCCGGAGCGTTCGGCCGGTCAGGCGCTCCGTCAGCCCATTATTTGCATCTGGCACCACGATCCACGTATCGCTCCAGTGCGCACCGCCGTAAGCGCGCGGCGCATCGCCCCATAGCCGCGCGAAGAGGCGGCCGCACGCCACGATCGCACGGCCGCCGTCATGGCGCCGCATGAACGCGATGACATGATCCGCCCGCGCCCCGAGCACCTGCAGCGGCACGTAGCCGCCATCGCCGAGCGCGGTGGAGCGATCCTGACGCAGCTTCAGCAGCCGATGCAGCAGTGCCTGCTTGACGGCGCCGTCGGGCCATCGCGCGATCAGCTCCGCCCAGTCGCGCGACGGCGCGGCAAACAGGTCCTGTCTTAGCGAAAAGTCCACCGCGCGGCGGTTGTCCGGATCGACAAGGCTCAGATCCCACAGCTCGCAGCCCTGATAGATGTCCGGAACGCCGGGACAGGTCAGCTTCAGCGCCGTCTGCGCCAGGCTGTTCAGCATGCCGAAGAAGGCCACCGTTTCCTGGAACGGGACGAAATCGTCGAGGAAGAGGTTGGGACGGCTCGTGTCGACGAGGTCGCCGACGAACGCGGCGCACACGGCCTCGAGCGCCTCGTTCGGCCGCGCCCAGCTCGACCGCAGCTTGGCCTCGCGCAGCGCCTTGACGACGTAGGTGCGCAGCCTCTCCTTCAAGTCGTCCAGCGCGGCACCCGGCTCGGGCTTGCGGCCGATCCATTCCGACGGCCAGACGCCGAGCAGCGCCTGGTAGATCAGATACTCGTCGTTCCGCGACGGCGCGCGCCGCCCGTCGACCTCGGCGTGGCGCGAGCGGTTGAGCACCGACCAGCGCGCGGCACGCTCCGCCCACGCCGCCGGCAACTCCGACAGCACATTGATCCGCGCGCGTGCGTCCTCGCCGCGCTTGGTGTCGTGCGTGGCGCTGGCGAGCATGGCGTGCGGCCATTGCTTCGACCGCTCCTCGTTGACGCGATGGAAAGCGGGAACCGACGTGCCGAACTGCCGCGGGTCCCCGCCCACCTCGTTGAGCGAGATGAGCCGGTGGTAGCGATAGAACGCCGTGTCTTCCATCGCCTTGGCCATCACCGGCCCCGTGAGCTGCTGGAAGTGCATCGCGAAGCGCTTCACGCCGATGCGCCGCGGGATGCCGAGCGGCGCCTGCCGTTTGCCGAGCAGCACCTCGCGCAGGAAGTCGAAGATCTCCGGATCGGGTGCGCGCCAGCGCTTCGCCGCCTGCGAGACGGCCCAGTCGATGTCGCGCTCGTCCTCCGGCGCCAGCTCCGTGCGCGTCACATAGGTCCGGTAGACCGGGAAGCAGGCGACGACTTCCTTGAGGGCGTCGCGGAGGCGGAAGCGCGTGAAGTCGCGCACGCGCCAGTCCTGCTCCGAGATGCGGTCGATCTGGTTGGCAAGCACCGCCAGCTCGCTTGCCAGCGCCGTGTCGACGATGTGTCTTTTGCAGGCATAGACGATCTCGTCGAAATTATGCGTGCGGCCGACGAAATCGACGTATGCCTGCCCGAGCGGCCCCTCGCCGGCGGGATCGACGAACAGGCCGTTGAGGAGGTTCAGGAACTCGTAGCCGCTGGTGCCGTGGATCGGCCATGTCGTGCGCAGCCGCTCGTGGCGCGCGAGGATTTTCTCCACGACGATATAGAACGGGCGGTCCGCGGAATCCGCTCCGTCAGGCAGGCGCCCCTCCGGCGCGACCCGGACGGCCAGCGCCTGCAGGGTCTCGCAGTAGGCGGCAGGGTCGAACAGCCCGTCGATATGGTCGAGGCGGATGCCGTGCACGGCGCCATCGGCGATGAGCCGCTCCAGCAGGCCGTGGATCGCCCGGAACACTTTCGGGTTCTCCGGACGGATGCCGGCCAGGTCGTTGATCTCGAAAAAGCGACGGTAGTTGATCTCGTCAGCCGCCGTGCGCCAGTAGGCGATGCGGTAGTGCTGCCGTTCGATCAGGTTGTGCAGCCGCACGAAGGAATGCGGATCGCCTGATGTGCCGTTGTAAAGATCGCCCGCCTCCTGCAGCAGGCCGAGAATCTGCTTGTCCTGCCGGGCGAGGTCGCCGAGATCGGCCTTGAGCAAGTTGGCGCGGTCGCGCGCGGCGCCGCGCCGGATCGTCGAGCGCTTCGCCGCCGCGAATTCGGCGAACGCGCCAGCATATCGCTCAAGCGCGGTCGCGATGCCTTCATCCGCCTTCGGCAGCGAGGCATCGCTCAGGCGCCGGCGGATGATTGCGGCATAGTCGCGCGGCCGGACGGGAAAGCGGCTGTCGAAATAGTCGATGCTGAAGCCGGAAGCCGGATCAAAGCTCAGGCGCAGCTCGCCCCGCTCCAGCACCGCGCCGTACTGGTCGCCCAGCACCGGCAGTAGCACCTTGCCCGTGAAACTCCGGCGCGCGGCCGTCCAGTCGATGTCGAAGAAATCGGAGTATGGCGAGGCCTCGCCCCACTCCAGCACGTCCAGCCACCAAGCATTTTCCGCCTTGGCCACGCCCATGTGGTTGGGCACGAAGTCCAGGATCTGGCCCATCCCGTGCTGTTCGAGCACGCGGCAGAACCGCGCGAACTGCTCCGGGCTGCCGATCTCGGGATTGATCGCGTTGTGGTCGATGATGTCGTAGCCGTGCGTGCTGCCGGGCCGCGCCTTGAGATAGGGCGAGGCATAGACATGCGAGATGCCGAGCGCCTGCAGATACGGCACGAGGGCCGCGGCATGGTCGAAGGTGAAATCCCGGTTGAACTGCAGCCGGTAGGTCGCGAGCGGAATACGCGGCGGCGCGTTCATGAATGTTGCTGCCGCCGCGGCCCGGGGCGTTCGTCGTTCAGGACCCGCACGGCCGATGCGACCTTCCCGTCCGCCATGATCGCCTCGAGGTCCCGCGGCAGGCGCCGCCGCCAGTTCGGGTGCTCGTCGATCGTGCCCGGAATGTTGGGCTGCTCCTCGACGCCGATCAGATCGTCGAGGCCGATCATCAGCAGGCGCGACGGCGTGCGCGCGATGAAGCGCAGGATGGCTTCGAGCGGAACGGCAGCGCGCGGCTGGCCGGGCCGCACCAAGCGCTCTCGCAGCAGCGCCGCGATCAACCCCTCGATCTCCGCCGACCGCTCGCGGCGCGCGGCCGTGGCGAAGGTCGCATCGGGATAGGCGCCGACCCTCTCCCTTTCATCGAGGTCGCGGCCGGACCAGAATCCCCAGACGGTCGGCAGGTCGTGCGTCGTGACTGCGACCAGGGCATCCACGGGATAGTCCCCGGGCGCCTTGAATCGGCCCGACGCATCGCGCTCGAAATAGAGCAGGCAATAGGACAGCAGCCCCTCCTGCCGCATGGCCGCCTGGAAGCCGTCCGGCAGCGTGCCGAGATCCTCGCCGATCACCACGCAACGGCTCCGCTCGCTTTCCAGCGCCACGACGGCGATGAGCTCGTCGAACGGATAGGCGACATACGCGCCGTCGGCCGGCCTTCCGCCTTCCGGAATCCAGAACAGCCGCATCAGGCCCAGCACATGGTCGATGCGCAGCGCCCCGGCCCAGCGCATGTTGGCGCGCAACAGCTCGGCAAAGGGCTGAAAGCCGTGCTCGCGCAGCGCCGCGGCGTTCAGCGGCGGCAGCCCCCAGTTCTGCCCCTTGCGGTTCCAGACGTCCGGCGGCGCGCCGATGGTCGCGCCGCTGGCGACGAGATGCGGCGCCGCCCATGCGTCCGCGCCCGCCGCGTCGGTGCCGACCGCGAGGTCGAGGTAAAGCCCGATGGGCAGGCCGGCCGCGTGAGCGGCATCGACGCACGCGGCAAGCTGCACCTCTGCCTGCCATTGCAGGTAGGCGAAAAACTCGACGGCGGCCTCATGCTCCCCCGCGAACGCGGCGACCTCCGGCGAAGCAGGATCGCGCAGCGACGACGGCCAGCGCCGCCAGTCGCGCTGTGTGAGATCGACCGCGCCGCGATGCTCGCGCAGCGCCTGGAAGACGGCGAAGCGCTGCAGCGGTTCGCCCCGCTCCCGCCGGAACGCCGCGAAGGCGGCGCGGCGCCGCTCGGCGTCGCCCCCGCTCCGCGTGCGGAACGAGCGATGGATCGCTTCCAGCACGCCGCGCTTCAATCCGGTCACCGCGCGGTAGTCCACCAGCTCCGCCAGGCGGGCAGCGGCCAGCACCGTCTGGAAAGGCGCGGACCGGATGAGCGTCTGCGCCTCGTCGCTGAAGGCCAGATCGTCGATGGCCTCGACGTCGAGATAGAGCGGATTGATGAAGTACCGGCTCGACGGCGAGTACGGGCTGACATGGTTGGGATCGTCGAGGAACAGCGCATGCAGCGGGTTGACGCCGATGGCCGATGCGCCGATGCAGCCCGCCCAGCCGAGCAGCGCATGCAGGTCGGTGAAATCGCCGATCCCCCAGTTGCGGGCCGAGCGGACGGCGTAGAGCTGTACGGCGATGCCCCACAGCCGCTCGTCCCGCCCGAATGCCGGCGGTTGATACGCCCGCTCCGGCGCGGAGATGACCCAGGATCGCGCCGAAGCCTCGCCCCGCTCCGTGCGCAGCCGGACATCAAGCCGGTGATAGCCATGCGGAAGGTCGGCAGGCAGGGGCAGCTTGACCCCGACGCCCGACGCGGCCGCCTTGAAGGAGCCGGTATCGGCGCGACCATCCTCCCGCGTCAGCGTGCACTCCACCTGGGCCGCCACGGCATGCGGCGTCGCGATGTGCACGAAGGCCGGATGGCGGCGCACGACGGTGACCGGAGGCAGCACGCCGGCGGCGGTGATATCGCGACGCTCGCCGAGCGCCTTCTCCACCGCGCGCGGATCGTCGGCCGGGATGCCGAAGGCCGTCACGAGCGCGCGTTTGGTCGCCTCCGAGATGGTCTGGATGCGCCCGTCCTGATCGCGATAGGAGCCCGCGATACCCAGGCTGCGCGCCAGGTCGTCGAGGGCGTCGCTCATGGCGCCTCCAGGAACCAAGTGACAGACCAGGCCTGGAGCGTTTCCGCTGCCTTCGTGGCGTCCGGATGCGTCGTGAACAGGACGCGGCCGGCCCCGGGTTTGAACGGATTGTCGAACGCCTCGCCCGCCAGATTGGCCTGCATGACGAGGCGCGATCCGTCGGCCAGCGTCCAGCGTGCCTCGAGCGCACCGGGGCCGAATGTCGCGAATGTCGCCGCGTCCCCCTGCATGCCCTCCAGGCGCGGCACGATCTCGCGCCCGCGGATGGCGAGCACCGAGCGGTAGAAGTCGAGCATTTCGCGATGCCGCGGACGCTCGCGCTCCGCCCAGTTGAGTTTGCTTTTGAGGAAGGTCTCGAAAACGGTCGGGTCCGGGATCCGCGCGCGCGCCTCCTCGCTGCGGAACGCCGCGAACCGGGCGAACTCATTGCGCCGTCCCTCGCGCACCGCGTCCGCCAGATCGCCGCCGAAATCGCCGAAGAACAGGAAGGGCGAAGACGAACCCCACTCCTCGCCCATGAACAGCAGCGGCGGCGATGGCGCCAGCAAATAGACCGCGGCGGCGGCGCGAAGCGCCTCGACGGGCGCTGCGTGATTGATCCGTGTGCCCGTCGCGTCGTTGCCGACCTGGTCGTGGTTCTGCAGGAACGAGACGAACGCGGTCGGCGGCAGGTGCCCGCTAGGCTCGCCGCGCCGCGCGCCGTCGCGATGCGCGGACACCTCGCCCTGATATGCGAAGCCCTCCGTCAGCGCGCGACCGAGATGAACGATCGGGGTCTCGTAGTCCTCGTAATATCCGTCGTCCTGACCGGTGACGGCGACATGCAGGGCATGGTGCAGATCGTCGTTCCATTGCGCCGTGAACCCGACCTCATTGTCCCGGCTGCGCAGCAGCCATGCCGCATTGTTGTCGTTCTCGAGGACGAGATGCGCGGGCCGTCCGCCGCCCGCCTTCCCCGCCGCGGCGGCGATCTCGGTCAGGATGTTCGGCTTGCTGTCGTCGATGATCGCATGCACGGCATCGAGGCGGAGCCCGTCGATGTTGTACTCCGCAAGCCAATAGAGCGCGTTGTGGATCATGAAGTCGCGCACGACGCGGCTGTGCCTGCCGTCGTAGTTGATGGCGGCGCCCCAGGGCGTGTGGTGGCGCTCCGTGAAGAACGGCGCCGCATAGCTCGACAGATAATTCCCTTCCGGGCCGAAGTGGTTGTAGACGACGTCGAGGAAGACCATCAGGCCGCGGCGATGCGCCGCCTCGATCAGGACTTTGAGGTCTTCGGGCTGTCCGTAGCTGGCTTCCGGCGCGAACAGGTACACGCCGTCATAGCCCCAGTTGAAACGACCCGGCGCCTCGGCGACCGGCATCAGCTCGATCGCGGTCACGCCCAGGTCCACGAGCGCATCCAGCCGGTCGGCGACATCACGATAGCGACCGTCGCGCGTGAAGGTGCCGACATGCAGCTCGTAGAGCACGGTTTCGTGCCATGGGCGGCCGCGCCAGTCCCCGTCCTGCCAGTCGAAACCCTGCGGATCGACCACGATGCTCCAGCCATGGACGTCGCCGGCCTGATCGCGCGAAGCCGGGTCCGGCACGGCGAGGCCGCCGTCGATGACGAACATGTAGCGGCTGCCGGGCCGCGCCGCGTCCGTGACCAGCTCGTACCAGCCGCCGTCCAGTGCCTGCATCGGCAGGATGCGGCCAGGCCCGCCGCTGTTGAGCTTCAGGTCCACACGGGGCGCGCTCGGCGCCCACAGGCGGAAACGGACGCTGCCGTCATCGCGCACCGCGGCGCCGAACGGCATGTCGTGCCGGCGCTTCATCTTGCGCTAGGGCGGCGGCGGATTGACGGGCGGCAGCGGTCCCCCTTCCGTGCCCACGAGCACGGCGACGGACCGCCCCTTGACGGGCATGCTGTCGCCGGCATGCAGTTCGCCGGGGCGGCCGAGGCCCGACGGCGCGACCGTATCGAACACTTCCGTCCACCAGCGGATGGTCGGCACGTCCGGAACCTTGAACTGCATGTCGTCGTGGTGGGCGTTCAGCACGATGATCAGCGGCGCCTCGTTGTCGATCTCCGCATCGGTAAGACCGTGGCGCACCGGCAGCTCGCCCCATACGAGCAGCGCCAGGAAGCGCGCCTCGGGGAAATTCCAGTCCTCGTCGGTCATCTCCTGCCCATCGGGGCGCAGCCAGGTCACGTCCTTGTGCTTGTCGTCAGGCGCCGGCGTGCCGCGCAGGAAGGTGTCGCCGCGCGCGAACCGGTACTTCTTGCGCAGCGCGATCAGGACGCGGACGAAGTCGAATAGCTTCCACCTGTCGGTGTCGTTCGGCGCGGGCCAGTTGACCCAGCCGATCTCGTTGTCCTGGCAGTACGCGTTGTTGTTGCCCTTCTGGCTGTTGCCGACTTCGTCGCCGGCGAGGATCATCGGCGTGCCCAGCGACAGGAGGAGGGTTGCCAGCATGTTGCGCTTCTGCCGTTCGCGCAGCTCGATCACCGCCGGTTCGGTCGTGTCGCCCTCGACCCCGCAATTCCACGCATAGTTCTCGGAGACGCCGTCGCGATTGTCCTCGCCGTTCGCCTCGTTGTGCTTGCCGTTGTAGCTGACGAGGTCCTGCAACGTGAATCCGTCATGCGCGGTGACGAAGTTGACGCTGGCCCAGGGCCGCCGGCCGCGCCGGTCGTAGAGGTCGGCGGAGCCGGTGATGCGCTGCGCCACTTCGCCAATCAGGCCGCCATCGCCGCGCCAGAAGCGGCGGATCGTGTCGCGGTACTTGTCGTTCCATTCGGCCCAGCCGGGCGGGAAATTGCCGACCTGATAGCCGCCGAGGCCGACGTCCCATGGCTCGGCGATCAGCTTCACCCGCGACAGGACCGGGTCCTGGCGGACGGCCTGGAGGAACGGTGAGCGCTCGCCGTAGCCGGTCGGCACGCGCGCGAGCGTCGTCGCCAGGTCGAAGCGGAACCCGTCGACCCGCATCTCCTCCACCCAGTAGCGGAGCGAGTCCATGACCATCTGCAGGACGCGCGGATGCTCGAGGTTGAGCGCGTTGCCGGTGCCGGTGAAGTCCTCGTAGTAGCGCGCGTTGTCCGGCCGCAGCCAGTAATAGGACGCGTTGTCGATCCCCTTGAACGCCAGCGTCGGCCCCATCTGGTTGCCTTCGGCGGTGTGGTTGTAGACCACGTCGAGCAGCACCTCGATGCCCGCGGAATGCAGCCGCGCCACCATCGTCTTGAACTCGGCGGCATCCTGGCCCGACAGATAGGTGGGCTGCGGGGCGAAAAAGCCGATCGTGTTGTAGCCCCAGTAGTTGCGCAGCCCTTTGCTGACCAGATGCCGGTCGTCGACCGATGCATGCACCGGCAGAAGCTCGATGGCCGTTATCCCGAGCCGCTTCAGATGCTCGATCGCCTCCGGCGCGCAGAGGCCGGCGAAGGTGCCGCGGATCGCAGCGGGCATCTCGGTGCGCTGCATGGTGAAGCCGCGCACGTGCACTTCATAGATGACGGTGCGGAGCCACGGCGTCGCGGGATGGCGGTCGTTTCCCCACGAGAAGGCCGGGTCGACCAGGACGCATTTGGGCATGCCGCGCGCATTGTCGCGCCGGTCGAAGGACAGATCCTCCCGCGGGCTGCCGACGCGATAGCCGAAATGGGCATCGGACCAGATGATGCGGCCGCGCATCGCTTTGGCGTACGGGTCGAGCAGCAGCTTGTGGTGATTGAAGCGGTGCCCGCGCGCGGGATCGTAAGGGCCGTAGACGCGATAGCCGTAGAGCAGTCCCGGCCGCGCATCCGGCAGATAGGCGTGCCACACTTCGTCCGTACGCTCGGTGACGCGGATGCGGTCTATCTCGCGCGACCCGCTCTCGTCGAAGATCGACAACTCCACCTTCTCCGCGTTGGCGGAGAACAGCGCGAAATTGGCTCCTTTCCCGTCCCACGTCGCGCCGAGGGGATAGGGGTTGCCGGGCTCGACGCGCTGGCGCGTTGCCGGCGCCTCAGCCATTCCGCACCGGGCGCAGGATCAGTACGCTCAACGGCGGCAAGGTCAGGCTCAGCGAGAACGGGCGGCCCTGCCAGGGAACGGCATCCGCCTGGGTGCGTCCCATGTTCCCGATATTGCCGCCGCCATACGCGCCGGAATCCGAGTTGATCAGCTCCACGAACAGACCGCCCTCGGGGATACCCACGCGATACTCGTAGCGGACCATCGGCGTGAAATTGGTGACCACGACCACATAGTCGGCGGGATCGGCGCCGCGGCGGATGAAGGCGAGGACGCTGTTCGCGTCGTCGGACCCGTCGATCCACTCGAAACCCTCGGGCTGGCAATCACGCTGATGCAGGGCGGGCACCGACCGGTATACGCGGTTGAGATCCCACACCAACCGCTGCATGCCGGCGTTCAGCGAGTCGTCGAGCAGATGCCAGTCGAGCGACTGCTGATGGGTCCATTCGCGCTCCTGCGCGAACTCGTCGCCCATGAACAGCAGCTTCTTGCCCGGGCATGCGTACATGTACGTGTAGTACGCGCGCAGATTGGCGAATTTCTGCCAGCGATCGCCCGCCATCTTCGCCACGAGCGAGCCCTTGCCGTGCACGACTTCGTCGTGCGACAGCGTCAGGACGAAGTTCTCGCTGAATGCGTAGAGGAAGCCGAATGTGAGCGCGTTGTGGTGGAAACGGCGATGGACAGGATCGCGCCCGAGATAGCCGAGCGTGTCATGCATCCAGCCGAGATTCCACTTGTACCCGAAGCCGAGGCCGCCGACGTCCACCGGACGCGACACCATCGGCCACGCCGTCGATTCCTCGGCAACCGTCATGATGCCGGGGAATGTGCCGTAGGCGAGTGCATTGAAGCGGCGCAGGAAGTCGACCGCCTCGAGATTCTCGTTGCCGCCATGCACGTTCGGAACCCACTCGCCAGGCTTGCGGCTGTAGTCGCGATAGAGCATCGCCGCCACCGCATCGACCCTGAGGCCGTCGATGTGGAAGCGGTCGAGCCAGAACATCGCGCTTGAAAGCAGGAAATTGGCCACCTCGTTGCGGCCGAAATTGTAGACGAGCGTGTCCCAGTCGATGTGCCGCCCTTCGGCGGGATTGGCGTGCTCATACAGGTGGGTGCCGTCGAAACGGGCCAGCCCGTGCGGATCGTCGGGGAAGTGGCCCGGCACCCAATCGAGGATCACGCCGATCCCTGCCTGGTGAAACCGATCGATCAGGCCGCGCAATTCGTCGGGCGTGCCATAACGGCTGGTCGCCGCGAACATGCCGGTCGGCTGATAGCCCCACGAGCCGTCGAAAGGATGCTCCGTGATCGGCATCAACTCGACATGGGTGAAGCCCATGTCCTGGACATACGGGACCAGTTCGGCCGCAAGCTCGGTGTAGCTGAGGAAGCGGTTTCCCTGCTCCACCCGGCGCCGCCACGATCCCAGATGGACTTCGTAGATCGAAACCGGCGTCTGCAGCGAATTGGTGGCGGCCCGCCGCTCCATCCACGCACGGTCGTTCCACTCGTACGGCCCCAGATCGTAGACGATCGAGGCGGTCGCCGGCGGCCGCTCGGCGAAGAAGGCAACCGGGTCGGACTTCAGCGGCAGCACCTCGCCGTCGCGGACCTTGATCTCGTACTTGTAATGGGCCCCCGGCCTGACGCCCGGGACGAACAGCTCCCACACGCCGCTTTCGTGCCGCAGCCGCATGGGATGGCGTCGGCCATCCCACATGTTGAAGTCGCCGACGACGCTGACGCGGCGCGCATTGGGCGCCCAAACAGCGAAGCTGACGCCTTCCACCCCGTCGAGCGTCAGGCAATGGGCGCCCAGCCGCTCGAAGGCGCGGTGATGCGTGCCCTCGGCCAGGAGATAGACGTCAAGCTCGCCCAGGATCTTGGCGAAGCGATACGGGTCCTCCCGCTCTTCGACGTTCCCGCCGTAATCGGCGCGCAGCCGGTAGGCGAAGGGCTGCCGCCCCTCGATCGTACCGATGAAGACGCCGTCATCGTGTGCCCGCTCCAGGCGCGCGACGGGTTTGCCGCTGGCGGAGTCGACGACCTCGACCCCGCGCGCGCCCGGCAGGAAAGTGCGCACGACCACGCCCTTGCCGGCTGGATGCATCCCGAGGAAGGAGAACGGATCGGGGTGGTCGGCGCCTGCGATCCGCGCCGCACTGTCAAGGTCTTGCTTCAGCATGACCCTGTAGCAACGCTCCAGGAAACAAAAAGGCCATCGCGCCCCGCAGCGGAATACCGACCCAGGCCGGCCGGCTCGCCAGTTCGTACTGCAGTTCGTAGAAAATCTTCTCGATCGTGAACAATCCAAGAAGCTGTGTGACCGTTTCGGGATTCGATGGATGGCTCGGCGACCCGGCGATGGCCTGCCGGTAGGAATCCAGGAAGGCGGCGATCGCCTGATCGCGCCACGCCAAAGCCTGCCGCTCCAGCAATTCCCGGCGCTGCGGGTGGTCCTGGACAACGCGGGGCAGCGCCGCCCACGCGGCATAGTCGAACGAGCGGAGCATTCCGGCGACATCGCGCAACGGAAGATGCTTGCGGCGACGCTCGGCGCCGGATTTGCGCGGCTCGCCCTCGAAGTCTATGAGGAAGAAGTCCTGCTGCGCGACGAGGACCTGCCCCAGGTGATAGTCGCCGTGAATGCGCGTCTTCATGGCGTCGAGGCTGGGTGGAACGAGCGAGGTGATGCGCTCCTTGATCTCCTCGCGATGGGCAAGAAGGTGCGCGGCGGCGGCGCGCTCCTGCTCGTCGAGCCGCGGCATGCCGGCGCGCAGCGCCGTGAACGCCGCCTTGGCCTCGCGCTTCGTTGCGGCGCGCCAGCCGTCGAGATCGGCCTGGGACACGGGCTCCGGCCGGAACGCGGCCATGCGGGTGTCGCTCGCAAGCGCCTTGTGCATTTCCGCCGTCCGCAGGGCAAGCTGGCGGACGCGGTCGAGATAGACGGTGTGCTGCAGACCGCGCGCCTCGACCTCCTCCGCCGGCAGCATCGCGCATTCGTCCAGGAACTGGCCGAGATAGGTATGGGTCTGCGACCAGCCGTCGCCCTGATTGCGCACGAAGCCGTGGGCGACGGCGAGCGGAGTCACGGCGCCGGACTCGTCGCGCAGCTCGATCGAGCCGACCAGGGGCGGCGTGTTCGCGTAATGGGCCACTTCGGTCAGGAAGCGTCCCATCTCGATCTCTGTCTGGTTGCCGGCACCGAGCCTGCGGTAGAGCTTCAGCACCACATAGTCGTCGACCAGGATCGAGCTGTTGCTCTGCTCGTTGCCGACCAGCCGCGCGACCGGCTCCGCCGGCCGCTTCAATTGCGCAAACGCCGCGGTCGGCTGGAAGCTGATCGTTCCGTTGCTCGCCGGCAGCTTCTGCCCCGCCGCGATATGGTCGAGCAGCGCCAGCGCGAATCCTTCCGCCGCGACCGCGTCGAGGACGACGCCTTCCTGGGGACCCTGCCGCAGCTTCGCGACGATGTACGACTGGCTCGTGGCCGGCACGTTCTGGACGCCGGTCCACTGCGCCACGAGCGGCAGGAAGTAGCGGCTCGGCGCCTCCGCGCCGACGGGCTTCGTCTCGATGACGGTCAGCAGCGACTGCCCGTTGCTGCCGCTCATGGCCGATGCGACCAGCCGGCATGAGTCTATCGCCGCGTTCTTGCTGGCGAACCAACGCTGCTGCGGAAAATAGGCGGGAAGAATGTCGCGCTCGAGGGCCTCGCGGCCGCGCCCCTCGACCACGCCTTGCCAGCCGCGCGCCCAGACCAGGGTGACGTAATCAGGCAACACCGTTGCGTCGGGCGCGGCCATGAACTCTCCCTGCAGCTTCGCGGGGTCGGCCAGCAGGAACCAGTAGAACGAGTAGCCGGGACAGGTCAGGACATAGGACCCGGCGCCGATCTGAGGAAAGGCCACGCGGCCGACAAGTTCCACGGGCACGCGGCCCCGGAAGGCCGGCAGGTCAAGCTCGACCGGCTGCGCATGGCGCGAGAGGTTGGCAATGCACAGAACGCTTTCACCCTCATGCTCGCGCAGGTAGGCGAGGATGCGTCGGTTCTTGGGATAGACAAGCTTCAGCGTGCCGCGGCCAAACACCTTGCGCGACTGGCGCACGGCGATCATCCGCTTGGACCAGTTCAGCAAGGACGAGGGGCTGCGCCCCTGCGCCTCGACGTTGATGGCCTGGAACCCGTAGACCGGATCCATCAGCGGCGGCAGGAACAGGCGCGCCGGATCGGAGCGCGAGAAGCCGCCGTTGCGGTCCGGCGTCCATTGCATCGGCGTGCGGACGCCGTTGCGGTCGCCAAGGAAGATGTTGTCCCCCATGCCGATCTCGTCGCCGTAATAGAGGATCGGCGTTCCCGGCATCGACAGGAGAAGCGCGTTCATCAGCTCGATCTTGCGCCGGTCGTTCTCCATGAGCGGCGCGAGCCGGCGGCGGATTCCGAGATTCAGCCGCGCCCGCGGATCGGCGGCGTAGGCGTTCCACAGATAGTCGCGCTCCATGTCGGTGACCATCTCGAGCGTGAGCTCGTCATGGTTGCGCAGGAACACGCCCCACTGGCAGGTGTCGGGAATCTCGGGCGTCTGGCGCAGGATGTCGGTGATCGCGTGCCGGTCCTCCTGCGCGATCGCCATGTACATGCGCGGCATGAGCGGGAAGTGATACGCCATGTGGCATTCGTCGCCCGCGCCGAAATACTGCTGCACGTCCTCCGGCCACTGGTTGGCCTCGGCGATGAACATGCGGCTCTTGTGCCGCTCGTCGAGCGCCGCGCGGAGCTTGCGGATGACCTGGTGGGTCTCCAGCAGGTTCTCGTTGTTGGTCCCTTCCCGCTCGACCAGGTAGGGGATCGCGTCCAGCCGCAGGCCATCGACGCCGAGGTCGAGCCAGAACCGCATGATGTTGATGACGGCGCGGATGACCTGCGGGTTGTCGAAGTTCAGGTCGGGCTGGTGCGAGAAGAAGCGGTGCCAGTAATACGCCTTGGCGACCGGGTCCCAGGTCCAGTTGGACATCTCCGTATCGCGGAAGATGATGCGCGTGCCCGAGTAGCGCTTGTCCGTGTCGCTCCAGACATACCAGTTGCGATAGCTCGTGCCCGGCCGCGCGCGGCGCGCACGCTGGAACCAGGGATGCGCATCCGATGTGTGGTTGATCACCAGCTCGGTGATCACGCGAAGGCCGCGGCGGTGCGCCTCGCGCACGAAGCGCGAGAAGTCGCGCATCGTCCCGTAGGCCGGGTTGACCGCCGAATAGTCGGCGATGTCGTAGCCATCGTCGCGCTGCGGCGAGGGGTAGAACGGCAGGATCCAGATCGCGGTGACGCCGAGATCCTGGAGGTAGTCGAGCTTCTCCGTCAGCCCCGCGAAGTCGCCGAGGCCGTCGCCGTTCGAATCGTAGAACGCCTTGACGTGGACTTCATAGATGATGGCGTCTTTGTACCACAGCGGATCATCGGCAAGCATCGGGCAGCCCGGTCCAGAATCATGAGACGATGCGGAAGATGGCAGCAGGCATATCGGAAGGATCGAGCGTGACACGCTGGAAACGTCCGCGCCAGCGCAAACGGGAGCCGCTGATCAGATCTTCGACTTCGAACTCGCGGTCCTCCGCGATGTCGAAATCCGCGAGCGGAAGCTCGATGGTCGTCGTGCGCGCCCGTGCCGGGTCAAGGTTGACCGCGATCAGGAGGCGATTGGCGCCGTCGGCCGTGCTCTTGCCGTAGAAGAGCACGTGATCGTCGTCGCAGTTGAGGAATCGCAGGTTCAGGAAATCGTGCAGCGCGGGATTCTCGCGCCGGATGGCGTTCACCCTGGTGATCAGCGGCGTGATGTTGCCGGGGCGGTCCCAGTCCCAGACCTTGTAGTCGTATTTCTCCGACTGCGTGTATTCCTCGGTACCCGGGTTGGCTGCGTTCTCGCAGAGCTCGAAGCCGTTGTAGATGCCGTACGTGCCGGACAGGGTCGCCGCCAGCACGAGGCGGATCATGAAGGCCGGGCGCCCGCCCTGCTGCAGGAAGGGCGGCAGGATGTCGGGCGTGTTGGCGAAGAAGTTCGGGCGGAAATACTCGCGCATCTCCGTCTGGGTCAGCTCGGTCAGGTACTCCGTCAGCTCCGGCTTCGTGTTCCGCCACGTGAAGTAGGTGTAGGACTGCGTGAAGCCCGCCTTTGCCAGCCGGCGCATCATCTTCGGCCGCGTGAAAGCCTCGGACAGGAAGATGGCGTCGGGATAGTCGGCCTGGACCTGACGGATGACCCACTCCCAGAACGGCAGCGGCTTCGTGTGCGGGTTGTCGACGCGGAAGATCTTCACGCCCTGCCCGGCCCAGAACAGCAGCACGTCCAGCAGCTCGTTCCAGAGCCCGTCGCGGTCCTGGCTCTGGAAGTTGACGTTGACGATGTCCTGATACTTCTTCGGCGGGTTCTCCGCGTGCTTGATCGTCCCGTCCGGCCGGAAGATGAACCAGTCGGGGTGATCCGCGATCCAGGGATGGTCGGGCGAGCACTGGATCGCGAAGTCGAGCGCCACCTCCATCCCGTGCTGACGCGTCGCGGCCACGAAGCGCCGGAAATCCTCGAGCGTCCCGAGCTCGGGATGGACGGCCGTGTGGCCGCCGGTGGCATCGCCGATCGCATACGGGCTACCGGGGTCGTCCGGCCCCGCCAGAAGCGTGTTGTTCGGTCCCTTGCGATTGGTGCGGCCGATCGGATGGATCGGCACGAGGTAGACGACGTCGAACCCCATCGCGCGGACCGCCGGCAGGCGCGCGATGCAGTCGTCGAAGGTGGCGCTGCGGCCGGGCGTCGTCCCCTGGGAGCGCGGAAACATCTCGTACCAGGCGGCAAAGCGGGCACCGGGGCGATCGACGATCACCTCCAGCTCCCGATCGTAGGCCGAGCGGTCCTCGCGCGGGCCCCACAGCCCCATCAGCCGCTGCATTTCCTCGCTCAGCAGGATATTCGCGCGCTCGCTCGCCTCCGCCGTGCGGTTGAAGGCCTGGATCGCCGTCTCCAGCACCTGACGGTCGGCGGGAGGAGCGCCTGATGCCGCGGCCACGACGATGGCGCGGCCCTCGATAAGGTCGATGTCGACATTCTGCCCGGCATCGACCTTCTTGATCGTGTCCTGACGCCACGAGGCGAAGACGTCCATCCACGCCTCGATCGTGTAGAGATAGCGCGCGTTGCGCTCCAGCGTCAGCTCGCCGACCCACCGGTCATTGTCGAAATGGCGCATCGGGACCTCGCGCCAGTTCGAATCATCTGCCGTGCGGACGCGCAGGGCGGCGCAGATCACGTCATGTCCATCGCGGAATATATCGGCCCAGACCTCGAGCCGGTCGCCGACGACACGCTTGACCGGAAAGCGGCCGCAGTCGAGTTCAGGATAGACGCGCTCGATCGCGATGCGGCCGGTGGGCGACCACGAGGGATGAGCCTGACGTCCGGCGCCCGCCCCGCCGACCGGACGCTGGTCGGCCCTCCGCTGGCCGCTGTGAATCGCGGCGGTCATGGCAGCGCGCGCCGCAGCGGAGCCGGATCACGCACCAGCGGCAAGCGGCAGCCTCGCGTTTACCCGGGTTTGATCGAGAGACTGCACGAACCGGTCGTACCAGGATTCGATGTCGTTCGTGCGCAACACGCTCATCATGGAGGTCCAGCGCTCGCGGCGCGCCGCCAGCGGCATCGACAGGGCGCGCTCGATGCTGCGCGCCAGCTCGTCGACATCGTAAGGATTGACGAGGACCGCGGCGTCGAGCTCACGCGCCGCCCCGGCGAAGGTCGAGAGGACCAGCACGCCCGGGTTTTCGGGATCCTGCGCGGCGACATATTCCTTGGCCACGAGGTTCATGCCGTCACGCAGCGGCGTCACGCACGCGACGGGGCTCAGGCGATAGAGGCCCGCGAGCGTGCGCGGCGCGTAGCTCTGGTTGACATAGCGGATCGCGTTCCAGTCGAGGTCGCTGAAACGACCGTTGATGTCCCCGACCATCGTCGCCGCCTGCCGCCGGACCTGCTGATAGGCCGCGACCTGGGACCGCGTCGGCGGCGTGATCTGCAGGAAAGTGACCTTGCCCTTCTCGTCCGGATAGAAGTCGAAGAAGCGCCGGTACGAGTCGAACCGCTGGAACAGACCCTTGCTGTAGTCGAGGCGATCGACGCCGATCACCACCTTCGCGCCCTTCAGGCTGTTGCGGAGCTGCACCGTTGCGGGCGCATGCAGCCCGCCGACCGCCATCTGTGCAAACTGGTCGACATCGATCCCGACCGGGAACACGCCGAGCCGGACCGAGCGCCGGCCATAGCGGATCGAGTCCGCATGGTCCGGGATGGCCCCGAGCTCGTGCTCGGCATACTCCTCGAAGTAGGTCTGGTCATCGAGTGTCTGGAAGCCGACCAGGTCGTAGGCGAACATCGCGCGGAAGATCGTCTGATGGCGCGGCAGGCAGCTCAGCGCGCTGCGCCCCGGGAAGGGCGTGTGGAGGAAGAAGCCGACCGATCCGCTGAAGCCGAGACGGCGCAGATACTCGCCGACCATGATGAAGTGATAGTCGTGGATCCAGATGCACGCATCCGCGGGTGCCACGCGCAGGATCGCGCGCGCCATGAATTCGTTGATCGCCTCGTAGCTGGCGAGAGCCGATTCCTCGAAGCTCAGCAGATCGGTGCGGTTGTGCAGCAGGGGCCACAGCGCCGAGTTGGCCATGGAATTGTAGTAGCCGTTGAAATGCCGCTCCGGCAGATCGACCGTTGCGATGGTGCCGGCACCGGCGCTGGTCAACGACGGCAGGACCTGTCCGCCGTCGCCCTTCGAGAGATTTCCGCTCCATCCGAGCCAGAGCGCGCCGCGCTTCTCGACCGCCCGCGCCAGCGCGGCGGCTACACCACCCTGGACGCCGCCGGAATGACCGACGGGCGCGACTCGGTTCGAAACAAGCACGACATTCATAGGCGGCACATGCGATTGGAGGCAGCGGACGCATGTGCAAACGCAGCACAGCCACGTTCGTTCCGCCCAATCATGCTCTTGTAAAAGCGCCGAGGCGGCGCTGCTACTTCGCCTCGGCCGCTGTTAGCTCCGCGTCGGACTTGCCCTGCGCAGGCTGCTCGGAAAGCAGGCGCCGCAATTCGACGCGCGCGCGATTGAGGCGCGACTTCACCGTGCCGACCGCGCACTTGCAGACCTCGGCCGTGTCCTCGTAGCTCAGTCCCGCGGCGGCGACGAGGATGAGGACCTCGCGGTGCTGGACGGACATTTCCATCAGGGCCTTGCGCAGTTCGCCGAACTCCACCGCGGAAATCTGCCCCGGCGGGGTCGGCAGCGCCGCGTCGATCAGGTCGTCGACCGGCTCGACCTCCACCTTGCGCCGACGCAGGTCGCTGATGTGCTGGTTGCGCAGAATCGTCAGCAGCCAAGCCTTGATGTTCGTGCCCTTCTGGAACTTGTCCTCCGCCGCGAGCGCGCGCACGAGCGTGTCGTGCACGAGATCGTCCGCCCGCTCACGGTTCCGGGTCAGCACGCGCGCGAACGCGCGAAGCTGCGGCAGGCAGCCGACAATCTGCGAGCGGAAGTCACCGTCCTGGTTCGCGACAGCGCTTTCGTTCTTCGCGGCAGATGTCTCAGGCCGGATCGGCACGCAGACCTCGTGTGCTGGGATGGGCTCGGTTGGTGGCGAGGCAGGGACAGATTATCCGCCGCCCTCCCCCAAGCCGCAATTGGTTCATCAATTGATGACGCCTTTAAGACTGCCCGAGATCGAAACCCTCATTTCGACTTGTCGACTTCCTTGAGCAGGGCGAGGATTTCGTCGGGTAGCGGCTCGCTCACCACCGTCTGATAGAGGGTCCGCAGGCGCCCATCCAACCAGTCGTCGAAAGACGCGGGCGGCTCCGCGGCGGAATCCGCCTCATCCCTGGCAATCGTCTCGTTGCGCGCGGCTGCATCGGACGGGTTGGAAAGTGCGTGTCGCTTCATGCGGTAGAATAGTTGCATAAGCAGCCTCGTCCGCGGCCGGCCAGATGGTGTAACGGGCCGGCCGGACGTATCGGTGGATAACGTCTCCCGGCAGCGAAGGTTCCGGCTCAACCGACAAATTTAGAGCCCTGGAATCGCCGACAATTCCTTGCCATCTCAAGCCGTTGTCGCTAATCGAACCGCGGCCGGGATCACTGATCTCGAAGCTTGTATACTTGGCGGTCCCGTGCGACTGTCGGCAAGATTTGTATTGAGGCAAAGTCATGGATCGGTTGTCGCAAGAGCTGGTCAAATGGATTCCTTACCTGCGTCGCTACGCGCGGGCACTGACGGGCTCGCAACAGCGCGGTGACCGCTACGTGCGCGTCTGCCTCGAAGCTCTGCTGCAGGAGCCGCATCGACTGACGCCCGGCGGCGACATGAAGATGCAGCTTTTCACCGTCTTCCATGACGTGTGGCGCATCGTCGACGCTGCGATCCCCGAAACGACCGAAGATGGCGGCGCACCCGAGACGCGCCTGCGCCAGCAGCTCGCATCGCTGCCGCCCCTCGACCGCCAGGTGCTTCTGCTCGTGTCGCTGGAAGGGTTCTCGATTTCCGACGTGGCCAGCATTCTCGATATTTCGGAAGACGAGGCGCACGAGAAGCTCGCCGAGGCGCGCGCGGAGATCCAGCGGCAGACCGGCGCGCGCGTGCTGATCGTCGAGGACGAACCCGTGATCGCGATGGACATCGCGGCGATCGTCCGCTCCATCGGCCATACGGTTGTCGGCGTCGCGGCGACCAAGGATCGCGCGGTCACGCTGGCCGAAGAGCACCGCCCCGGCCTCGTCCTCGCGGACATCCAGCTCAAGGACGGCGACAGCGGCATCACCACGGTTCAGGAGATCCTGACGTCGATCGACGTGCCGGTGATCTTCGTGACGGGCTTCCCCGAGCGTCTCCTCACCGGCGAACACGTCGAACCCGCATTCCTGATCACGAAGCCGTTCGATCCGGAGACGCTCAAGATCGCGATCGGCCAGGCGCTGTCGCTCAGCACGCCGGCGCACGCGCTCCGCAACTAGCAGAGCGCGCGGCACCGGCCGCTGCAATCACGCAAATTCGCGAAGCGCCGCCGTCGGAGCGCGCATGCGCTCGCGCACATAGTCCCAGTTCACCAGGTGATCCAGGAACGTGCCGACATAGTCGGGGCGGCGGTTCTGGAAATCCAGATAATAGGCGTGTTCCCACACGTCGCATGTCATCAGCACGTCGCGCCCGTCGATGAACGGCGGCTCCGCATTGCCGGTCGTGACGATATCGAGCTTTCCGCCCTTCACGACGAGCCACGCCCAACCGCTGCCGAACTGGTCGACGGCCGCCGTCTTGAATTTCTTCTTGAACTCGTCGAGTCCGCCGAAGGCCTGATCGATCTGATCGGCGATCTCGCGCGGCGGTGCGCCGCCCCCACCCGGCTTCATGCAATTCCACTGCACGGTGTGATTCCACACCTGCGCCGCGTTGTTGAAGATCTTCTTGTGCTTGTCGTTGCGCGCGGTCGCACGGACGATCTCTTCAAGCGGCTTTCCCTCGAACTCCGTGCCGGCGATCAGCTTGTTGAGGGTGTCGACATACGCCTTGTGATGCTTGTCGTGATGGAAACGCAGCGTGTCGGCCGAGAGATAGGGTTCGAGTGCCGCATGGTCGTATGGCAAGGGCGGGAGTTCGAACGGCATTCGCATGCTCCTGTTGAGGGGTGTGACATTTCGGAGGAGATTCGGGAAGTCGAACGCGGTTGCAAAGGCTTACGTTCCGCAATTGCGTCCGCCCGCATGCTGCAACTGCGTTGATAAGCGGAACCGGCGTGAATCGGTTGCGTTTTGCTTCAGGGTCGGAGCAAGGGAGCAGAACAATGCCGTCAAACGTGATCGCCGCGAAGAAAGTTCAGGGCACGCCGGTTACCAATCCCCAAGGCGAAAATCTTGGCGAGATAGAAGACGTTGTCATCGACAAGCTTGACGGTACGGTGCGCTACGCCGTGCTTTCCTTCGGCGGCTTTCTGGGCATGGGGGACAAGCTGTTCGCCCTGCCGTGGGAAGTCCTCGAGTACAACGAAGGCCAGGGCGCCTATGTCATCAGCGTCGACAAGGAGACGCTGCAGAACGCGCCCGGGTTTGAGGAAAACGACTGGCCGGACATGACCGACCAATCGTGGGGCGAAAGGCTGCGCCGGCACTACAACCTGCCTGAGAGCGCGCGCTCCGGTACCGCGAAAGGTTCTTTGCCTTAGGCGCCCGAAGTTGTCACGGCCGGCGCCCGGAATTGCCCCAGCGCCGCACGGCCGGCTGACCTTAGCCTGTAGCGCAGCGGTTGGAGTCGCGCAGCGCCATTAGAGAGGCCGCGGTCCGAACGTACCGCGAAGTTTGCGCGACCTTAGGCGGAACCTTTCACGGAAGGGTCCGTTTTCAGAAAACCCGAAACGAGAGGAGCTTAGTAATGGCTCAGAAATCCCAAGGGACCGGGACCTCAAATCGCGGGTTCGCCTCGATGGATGCAGGCAAACAGCGCGAGATTGCGAGCAAGGGCGGTCAAAGCGTCCCGGCGGCGAAGCGCAGCTTTTCTCAGGATCGGCGCTTGGCGGCCGAGGCCGGCCGCAAAGGCGGGCAGAGCAGCCATGGCGGCGGCCGCAGCAAGCAGCCCCAGACGCCCGAGCAGGCCGCAGAGGCGCAGGCGCAGCAGGAGCATATGCCCGCGGAGCAACAGCGCGAACACGTGTCGAACGAGCCTGAAAAGGTGGATTCCCACTAAGTTGGTGATTTTGCACCGCACACAAGCGGGCCACGCGAGCGCAGTTTCGGGACGTTCGGGGCCGGACAAACCACCGCAGCCGGAGATCCCGCCGGTGGCTCCGCCGCGACCGACCCCGAACCCGCAGCCGGCGCCGGAAATTCCGCCGCCGCCAACGCCGCATCCGGATCTGCCGCAGAACCCGCCGAGCGCTCGCAGCCTGCCCCCGGAGATCTAGCCGAGAAAGGCCGTAGCGATCGCCGGATCGCCACGGAGGTCGGCGGGTCTGCCCTGCGCGACGAGGCGCCCAGTCTGCAGCAAGTAGACGCGATCGGCGATCTCCAGCGCCGCCGCAACATTCTGCTCGGCCAGCAGGACGCTTCGTCTGGCCGATCGCATGTCGCGGATGGTGCGGTACAGTTCGGTGACGGCGCCCGGTGCCAGACCCAGCGACGGCTCATCGAGCAGCAGCAGGCGCGGATGCGAAATCAGCGCGCGACCGATCGCGAGCATCTGTTGCTGTCCGCCCGAAAGCTGGGAGCCGAGGGCGCCATCGCGAGCGCGCAACGCCGGAAACATCTCGAACAACTCGTCGATGCGACGGCCCATCTCGGCGGGCGGGCAGTCCGCAGCCACTTCCAGATTCTCGCGGACCGTAAGCCCCGCAAAAATACGCCGCCCCTCGGGACTCAGGCCGATGCCACGGCGGGCGCGCTGCCATGAACTGAGGTCGTTCATCGCCTTGCCCATGAACTTTATCTCTCCCGCCTCCGGCGTGAGCTGGCCGATGATCGTCCGGATCAGGCTCGTCTTCCCCGCTCCGTTCGCACCGACGAGCGCGACGATCTCGCCCTCCGCGACGTCGATGGATACGCCATCGACCGCCGCAACATGTCCGTAGCGGACGACCAGATTATCCACCGCGAGCAAAGCCTCCGTCATGGCGCGCGCCCGTCGACCTGCGGCGCGCCGAGATAGGCGGCGATGACAGCGGGGTCCGATCGGACCTGCGCGGGCGTGCCTTCGGCGATCTTGGCACCGGCGTCGAGGCAGACGATGCGGTCGGCGAGCGGCATCAGGAAGCCCATGTTGTGCTCGACGACGACGAGCGCCATGCCGGCCTGCGCCAGCTCCCGCACGAGGCGGCCAAGAGCTTGCTGCTCGACCGCGTTCAATCCGGCCGCGGGCTCGTCGAGCAGCATGAGCGCAGGTTCAAGCGCCAGCGCGCGGGCGATCTCCAGGCGCCGCCGAAGTCCCTGCGGCAATGCGCCGGCCGGTCGCGACGCGACGGCCTCTATTCCGGCCAAGCGCAGAAAGCGCATCGCCGAAGCACGCGCCGCCGCAAGTCCGGACTCCGTTGTCAGGCGGGCGGCCGCGACATTGTCGAGCGCGGACATGTCGTCGACGAGGTTGATGCCTTGAAAGCTGCGGGCGATGCCGCGGCGGGCGATCTCGAACGGCCGTCGGCCGAGCAGTTTGTCGCCGCCGAGCGTGGCCGAGCCCTGATCGGCCGGATAGAGACCTGTCACGACGTTGACCAATGTCGTCTTGCCGGAACCGTTGGGCCCGATCAATCCCACGATCTCGCCGGCGGCGACCTTGAACGTCACGTCGCGCAGGGCCTCCACGCCACCGAAGCGCTTGCTCAGCCGATCGACCGTGAACACGGTCTCGCGCGGCAATTTCGGCAACGCGGCCGGCGGCGACGTTTCGGCGGAGAGATCCGGCAATGATGTCTCGGTCCGCGACAGCTTGCCCAGCAGGCCGACGAGCCCTTCGGGTGCCGCGACAACCATCAGCAGAAGGACCGCGCCGTAGGCGATCAGATAATAGGCCTCGAGCCCCCGGAACCATTCCGGCAGATGCACCAGCAGGACGGCGCCGAGAATGGCACCCGCGACGCGCGTCCTGCCGCCAACCACGGCCATCGACAGGCACGCGATCATCACATGGAATTCGAGCACGTCGGGCGAGACGACCTGCACCATGTGGGCGTGCAAGGCACCGGCCAGTCCGGCATAGCCGGCACTGAGGAGGAACGCGATCAGGCGCAGCCGCGCCGTGTCGAGGCCGATCGCTCCGGCGATCAGCTCGTTCGTCCGCATCACATGCAGCGCCTTGCCGTAGGGCCCGCTCATCAGCTTCCACGCGAGGGCGCCGCCCACGGCCACGAGCCCCCAGACGACCGCGACCACCGGCAGGCCGCGCGGCACCGTCGCGCCGAAGAGATCGAGACCGGGCACGCCGGCGAGGCCGTTGGCGCCGCCTGTCAGCGACACCCAGCTGATCGCCACAAGCAGTGCGACCTGGGCGATGCCGAGAGTCGCCAGGGCGAAATAGTGGGTCTCCAGCCTCAGGACGGGTATGGCGACAAGCGCCGCGAGCAGAACCGGCGCGACGACCGACAAGGGCAATGTCGCGGCGCTCGCCCATCCCAGCTTCGTGCCGAGGATGCCGGTGACGTAGGCGGCAAGCCCGAAGAACGTGCCTTGCGTCAGCGCCAGCGCACCGGCATGCCCGAAGATGAACTGGTAGCCGATCACCAGGATCGCGTAGATCCCCGCCAGGGTGAAGACGCGCAGATCGTAGGACGAGGAGAAGACCAGCGGCCACGCCGCGAGCGCGATCAGGCCGACGGCGGGCAGCAGGCGCGGACGGGGAAGTGCCGCGATCATGCCCGGCGCCTTGCAACTTCGCCGAACAGCCCCTGCGGGCGGAAGAACAGGATCACCAGCAGAGCGAGATAGAGCAGGATCGTCGCGGAGGTCTGCGAGAACAGCCATCCCGCCTGCGCAGGCAGCGGCAGCAGCAGCGGCATCGCGGCCAGAATCACCTCGAACAGCGCGATGAGCAGGGCGCCAAACACCGCGCCGGCAATGCGCCCCCATCCGCCGATCGTCGCCGCGATATAGGCCTTCAGCATGTAATTGGCGCCGTCGCTCGGCGTCACGAAGAACACGTTCGCCAGCAGCAGCCCCGCCACGCCGGCCAGCACCGTCGCCAGGGCGAAGGTCAGCGCGATCATCGCATTGACGCGGATGCCCAGCGCTTCGGCCATCTCGCGGTCCTCGGCGGTGGCGCGCAGCCGCCGGCCGAGCCGGGTTCGCGCCAACAGAACGTACTGCGCCGCGATGAGGCATGCGGCGACCACGATGATCGCCAGAGACTGCACGCCCACCGTGATGCCACCGACGCGCAGCGTGTCGCTGACCAGCAGCGGCGGACCGACCCGCGGCTCCGGGCCGAAAGCGACATTGGCCATGTTCTGCAGGATGATCCCGACCGCGATGGTGCTGATGAAGACGCTGGTCGGCGGCCGCGATTTCAGCGGGAAGTACGCGACGGCGGAGAAGACGAGCCCCAGCAGCGCCATCAGCACCATGACCACCGGCAGCAGCACGATGCCGGGAAGCGGCAGCCATCCGGCGAGAGCGACCGCCACGAAGCCGCCGACGACCACCATCTCGCCCTGCGCGAAGTTGACGGCGCTGGTCGCATTCAGGATCAACACGAACCCCAGCGCGCACAACGCGTACGCGGCGCCTAGGGCGAGCCCGTTGACCAGGAGCTGGAGCGTCAGCACGGGGTGCAGATCGCGGCGGCTGCGGGCGGAAGCGGATCCATGCGCGGCACAGTCGTCAATCCGGCGCCGCGCCGCAAGCCTCCCCTCGCCCGTCTCAGTTGGCGAGCACGCCGGTGATGTTGTCGTAGCGCTTGGCGATGCGGGGGATGCGGCTCGTCCCGTCGAAACACACGATCAGCGCCGAGTGCGCCATGTTCCCGGTCCCGTCGGACTTGTACGTCATGGCCAGACCGTCGTAGCGCGACGACGACAGCGCACGGCGGACGTCCTCTGCGGTGCGGGCTCCCTTCGCGACCGCGTCGAGCACCATCATGACGCCGTCGTACTGGCCGAGCGCGAAGCCGTCCGGCTCGCTGCCGAACTCCTGACGGTACTGCTCGACGAAGCGCTCGATGCCGGGGCTGCCACCCGACACGGGCGAGGCGTTCGCCTCGGCGCAGACGCCGCGCAGCTCGCCCGGCTGGAGGAGCTCCGCCGTCGGCGGCTGATGCATCGCCGAGCCGGCGACGATCGGCAGGTCGAGCCCCATCGCCGCTGCCTGGCGGATCAGCAGCGCCGTCGGCCCGGCGTGAAGGTGGATCAGCAGCACGTCGGGATTGGCGGCCTTCGCCTTGCCCAGGACCGGCGACATGTCGCGGATCTGTACCTCCAATCCCTCCTCGAAGACGGGCGTGAGCCCCTGCGCCTTGAGCTTCTCGACAATCTGCCGGCGGCCGCTCTGCCCGTAGGCCGTCGTCTGGTAGATCAGGGCGACGCGCCGCTTGCCGAGCTCCTCCACGGCGTAGCGCACATGCGCGACCTTGGTGACGTCGTCGCCGGGGAAGAACCGGAACACGTAGGGGTTCTGCATCTGCGTGATCTCGGCGGTGCCGGAAACCGTGATCAACGGCAGCTTGTGCTCCCGCGCCACAGGGAGCATCGCCAGCATCTGCGTCCCGAGCATGGAGGCCACGACCGCCGTGACCGGCCCCCGGCTCGCCGCGCGCTCCAGCGCGTTCACCGCGCTTTCCGGCGCGACGCCGGTGTCGACGACTTCGGTCCGCGTGCGCAGCCCGGCGGGCGCGTTCTTGAGCGCCAGCAGCGCGCCGTTGCGCTGGCTCTTGCCTTCGAGCGACAGGAAACCCGTGATCGGCACGAGGATCGGAAGGTTGACCTCCGCCGGCGCCTGGCTCAACGCCGGATGGGCGCTTGGCATGGCGAACAAGATGAAAGCGGCAAGAATCAGCGAAAGTCTTGTCATCGTCGTAGGCTTCCGGTCGGGTGCGCCGCGATATTGCCGGGAACCGGCGCGGACCGGAAGCGCCAGCCGCGCGGCGGCGCCATTCCAAAGACTACGGGCCACACGCCTTGACGCGGGACGACGCCGCCTATCCTAATGGCCCCGCGGCGCGATCGCGCCGGCCGCCGGTCCAGCTCGGGTAACATGCGATGCTTTCGAACGTTCAGGACATCGTCACCAGCGAGGCACTCGACAAGGTCAAAGCCATTGTCGGCCCGCGCGGCTGGCTGACCGATCCGGCCGACATGGACCCGTTCCTTGTCGAGGAACGCGGGCTCTACCGCGGCCGCGCCCGCATGATCGTCCGGCCGGCCTCGACGCAGGAAGTCGCCGAAGTCGTCAAGGTCTGCGCCGAAGCAGGAATCGCCATCGTGCCGCAAAGCGGCAATACCGGGCTTGTCGGCGGCCAGGTGCCGCACGAGCACGGCGAGGAGATCGTGCTGAACCTCGGGCGCATGAACCGGGTGCGCGCAATCGATCCGCTGAACTACACGATCACCGTCGAGGCCGGCTGCATCCTGGCCGCGGTGCAGAATGCGGCGGCCGAAGCCGATCGTCTCTTTCCGCTGAGCCTCGGCGCCGAGGGAACCTGCCAGATCGGCGGCAATCTCTCGACCAATGCGGGCGGCATCGCCGTGCTGCGCTATGGCATGGCGCGAGACCTCGTGCTGGGCCTGGAAGTCGTCCTGCCCGACGGGCGCGTCTGGGACGGCCTGCGCGGCCTGCGCAAGGACAACACCGGCTACGACCTGAAGCAGCTCTTCATCGGCGCCGAGGGTACGCTCGGCATCATCACGGCGGCCGTGCTGAAGCTGTTTCCGCGGCCCGGGTCGGTGGAAACCGGCTTCGTCGCCGTGCGCGACCCGGCCGCCGCGATCGAGCTGCTCGCCCGCGCCCGCGCCGGTACCGGCGACACGATCACCGCGTTCGAGCTGATCTCCCGCCAGGCGCTCGACATGGTGCTCAAGCATATTCCCGGCACCGCCGATCCGCTGCCGGAGCGCCATCCCTGGTACGTGCTGATCGAGGCGTCCTCAGGCGACATGGGCGGTGGACTGCGCGCGGCCGTGGAAGGCGTGCTGGCCGAAGCCGTCGAGGCCGGGCTGGTCACGGACGCCACCATCGCCGCCTCGGGCGAGCAGACGAAAGCCTTGTGGCGGCTGCGCGATTCGATCACGGAATCGCAGAAGCCAGAGGGCGGCAGCATCAAGCACGACGTCTCGGTGCCGGTTTCGAAGGTACCGGAATTCATCGCCCGCGCTTCGGCCGCCTGCGAGGCCACCCTGCCCGGCATCCGGATCGTCGCCTTCGGCCATGCCGGCGACGGCAATATCCACTTCAATCTCAGCCAGCCGGTCGGCGCCGACCGGGCGCAGTACCTGGCGCGCTGGGAAGAATTCAACCGCATCGTCCATGACATCGTCGTCGATCTCGACGGCAGCATCTCGGCCGAGCATGGCATCGGCCGTCTCAAGCGCGAGGAGCTGGTCCACTACAAGCCGGCGATCGCCATCGACCTGATGGGCATGCTCAAACGCACCCTCGATCCCAAGGGGATCATGAACCCCGGCAAGGTGATCTGATGAGCTACGCTGCCCCGATCAAGGACATGCAATTCGTGCTGGAGCACGTCGCCGGGCGCGGCCAGGTCGCCGCGCTGCCCGGCGGCGACGCGGCGGAGGCGGAGCTGGTTGGCCAGATCCTGGAGCAGGCAGCCGACTTCGCCGCGGCGGAGCTTGCACCACTCAATCCGATCGGCGATCGCGAAGGCTCCCGCCTCGAGAATGGCGTTGTCCGCACCCCGAAAGGCTGGCGCGACGCGTACCGGAAGTATGTCGATGGCGGCTGGAACGGCGTGCCCTTCGACCCGGACCATGGCGGCCAGGGCGTGCCCTGGATGATCGCCGCGGCCGTCCAGGAAATGTGGCAGTCGGCCAACATGTCGTTCGGCCTGTGCCCGCTGCTCAACCAGGGAGCAGTCGAGCTGCTGAGCGCGCATGGCTCCCCCGAGCAGCAGCGGCTCTACCTGCCGAAGATGGTGTCGGGCGAATGGACCGGCACCATGAACCTGACGGAGCCGCAGGCCGGTTCCGATGTCGGCGCCTTGCGCACCCGGGCGATGGCCGTGGACGGCCATTACCGGATCAAGGGCCAGAAGATCTTCATCACCTATGGCGAGCACGATCTGACCGAGAACATCGTCCATATGGTGCTGGCGCGGACCGCGACTGCGCCTGCCGGTTCCCGCGGCATCTCGCTGTTCATCGTGCCGAAGATCCTCGTGGGCGCGGACGGATCGCTGAAGGGCCGCAACGACCTCCGCTGCGTGTCGCTGGAGCACAAGCTCGGCATCAACGCCTCGCCGACGGCGGTGATGGCCTATGGCGACAACGAAGGCGCGATCGGCTTCCTGGTCGGCGAAGAGAACCGCGGCCTCGAATACATGTTCACCATGATGAACAACGCCCGACTGAGCGTCGGCCTCCAGGGCGTCGCGATCGCCGAACGCGCCTACCAGCAGGCCTGCGCCTATGCCCGGAGCCGCGTCCAGGGCCGCGCGATGGACGGGCGCAAGCCGGACGCGGTGCCAATCATTTCGCATCCCGACGTCCGCCGCATGCTGCTCGGCATGAAGGCGTCGACCGAAGCGGCGCGTGCCCTCATCTACTCCGCCTTCGCCTCGCTCGACATTGCCCGGCGGCACCCCGAAGCAGCCGAGCGCGAACGCCACCAGGCGCGCGTCGACCTGCTGACGCCGGTCGCCAAGGCCTGGTGCACCGACCTCGGCGTGGAGGTCGCGTCGACCGGAATCCAGGTCCATGGCGGAATGGGCTTCATCGAGGAAACCGGGGCGGCCCAGCACCTGCGCGACGCGCGCATCGCCCCCATCTACGAGGGAACCAACGGCATCCAGGCCAACGACCTCGTTTTCCGCAAGATCGGCCGCGACGGCGGCAAGGCGGCGGCCGACTTTCTGTCCGAGATCGATGCGCAGGCGGCGGAGCTTGCCGGCGCGGCGGATGGCGACCTCGTGGCCATCGGCACGCAGCTTGCCGCCGGCGGCAAGGCGCTGCGGAAGGCGACTGATTGGATCGCCGCCAGCCACGCGCAGGACGCGGGCGCCGCGGCGGCGGCCGCTGTGCCCTATCTCCGTCTGTTCGGCGTGGTGGCCGGCGGCTTCCTCATGGCGAAGGCGGCGCTGGCGGCGCGTCGCGCGCTCGACGCGCAGGACGCCGACTCGGCCTTCTGTGAAACGAAAATCACCACCGTGCGTTTCTACGCCGACCACTTCCTGAGCGCGGCGCCGGCGCTTGTCCATCCTGTGACGAACGGCGCGGCAAGCGTGCTCGCCCTGGCTGAAGATCGCTTCTGACGCGGTCGGACGCCGCCTCTCCCGCGCCGAAACGGCAAAGCGCGCGCAACTGCGGCAACCTGTCAGCTAAAAATTTACCCTTCAGCCCTAATTTTTTCTTGCATCGGGGGGCCGTTGGTCCCAAATAGCGAAACTTGTGATCTGTATCTCTTTTTCCGCGGAGGATGATGGAAAGAGATGGCGAAGGCGGCGGTCAAAAAGTTCGGGGTGGTGACTGGTGGGCGACGCTCCAACGCGGCGCTGAAGGCTGCGGCGAATCCTTCGCTGGCGGAGCCACTGGCGGTTGCTGAGACTCCGGCGCAGGCCGAGACGACGCAAGCCAAGGATTACTTCGTCGAGCGCAACGGCGTGAAGTTCGCCGGTACGCACCTGCTGGTGGAGCTGTGGGGCGCCAAGAACCTTGGCGACCTGGCGATCACCGACCAGATGCTGCGCGATTCGACGACCGAGGCGGGCGCCACGCTCCTTCACGTCCATCTGCATCATTTCGGCCCGGGCGCCGGCCTGTCCGGCGTGGCGGTGCTGGCGGAGAGCCACATCTCCATCCACACCTGGCCGGAGCGCGGCTACGCGGCGCTGGACATCTTCATGTGCGGCGCCTGCGATCCGTACAAGGCGATCCCGATCATCAAGCGCGCCTTCGAGCCGACGACCGTGCAGCTTTCCGAACAGAAGCGCGGAGTGATGGCATGAACCAGCCGGCAGGCGGCGACGCCGGCGGCTGGTTCCAGGAAAAGCTTTTCCCGCACGTCAGGCAGACGTTCGAGATCACGCGGATCCTGTTTCGGGAGCGGACCGAGCACCAGGATCTGGTGATTTTCGAGACGCCGACCTACGGCCGCGTCCTGGCGCTGGATGACATCATCCAGGTGACCGAGAAGGACGAGTTCGTCTACCACGAGATGATGACGCACGTGCCGATCCTTGCCCACGGCAAGGCGCGGAACGTGCTCATCATCGGCGGCGGCGACGGCGGCATCCTGCGCGAGGCGCTGCGGCACAAGGGCGTCAAGAAGGTCACCATGGTCGAGATCGACCGTGGCGTCGTCGACATGTGCCTCAAGTACATGCCGTCGATCCCCCAGAAGGCCTTCGACGACAAGCGCACCGACCTCGTCATCACCGACGGCGCCAAGTTCGTCGCCGAGACGAAAGAGCGCTATGACGTCGTGATTGTGGATTCAACGGACCCGATGGGCCCCGGCGAAGTCCTGTTCACCGAGGAGTTCTACCGGAACTGCCGGCGGTGCTTGACGCCCGGCGGCGTCCTCGTGAACCAGAACGGCGTGCCCTTCATGCAGCCCGACGAGGTCACCATGACCTACCGGCGCCGCAAGAAGTCGTTCAAGGTATCGTCGTTCTACATCGCGGCGGTCCCGAGCTACTACGGCGGGTTCATGACCCTGGGCTGGGCCAGCAACGATCCCAAGCTGCACCAGACGAAGCTCGCGACGATCGCCAAGCGGGCCAAGGCGGCCAAACTCAGGACGAAGTACTACACGCCCGAGATTCACGTCGGGTCGTTCGCCCTGCCCCAGTTCGTCCACAGCCACATCAAGTAGCCGGTCCCGGGTCAGGCGGCTTGGTGGCGGACGCCGAGCACGCGGTCCGCCGGGATCGTAATGGTCACGGTCGTCCCTACCCCGCGTTCGCTGGCCAGCTCCAGCGTGCCGCCGTGGAGTTCCATCAACCGCTTGGACAACGGCAGGCCAAGGCCGGTGCCTTCGTATTTGCGCGCGAGCTGACCGTCGACCTGGCCGAAGCGCTCCAACGCCTTCGGCACATCGGCCGCGGCGATACCGATCCCGGTATCGGCGACATCGATGGCGAGGTCAGCGCCGCGCCGGTAGGCTTTCAGGCTGATCTGCCCGCCGGCCGGCGTGAACTTGATCGCGTTCGACAGCAGATTCAGCAGGACCTGCCTGAGCCGCTTCTGATCCACCCGGACCAGGGGCAGGTTGGCCTCTTCGGCACGTGAGACCGCGATCCGCTTCGCCTCTGCCTGTCCCGACATCATTCGCACGGCATGTGCAATCGCCTCGGCCGGATCCACGTCCTCGTCATACAGTTCGAGGCGGCCCGCCTCCGACTTGGAGAAATCGAGGATGTCATTGATCAGGTTAAGCAGATGCGTGCCGCTGTCGGAGATGGTGCGGGCATAGTCGCGGTAGCGGGCGTCGCCCAGCGGGCCGAAAGCCTCGCTGTCGAGCATCTGTGAGAACCCGATCACGGCATTCAGCGGCGTGCGCAGCTCATGGCTCATCGTGGCCAGGAACTGCGATTTCGCCTGGCTGGCCGCAGCCGCTGCCTCCAGGGCCTGGGTCAAATTCGCCGCCGTCGCCTCGAGTTCGTGCTTGGTCCTTTCGAGCTGCTCGACGGTCGCGCGCAGGCGATCCGCCTCGCGCACCGCCCGCGCCGCCAACCGCTGATCAACCGCCGCACCGGCCAGGCCGGAGACGAGAATGACGACGGCGACGCAGGCCACCCCGACGGCCAACCACTCGAGGTCGTTTGAAAAGTCGTCGATCACGATGATCTCGGGATCGGGCGCGAGCCGCAGAGCGGCCATCGCGGTGAAATGCAACGCGCATATGCCGAGCGCCAGCAGTGTTGCCGCGCCCGCCCGGTGCCAGCCGCTCGGCCGATGCAGCGCAAGGACCAGCGCGAGGCTCGCCAGCCCCATGCCCATCAGGAGCGACGCAGCAACCCAACCCAGATCCCATTCGACGTTCGCCGGAACCTCCATCGCCGACATGCCGACGAAGTGCATGGCGCCGACGGCCGCGCCGACGATGGCGCCACCGACGGCAACAATGTCGCCCCGGGTCTGTCCAGCCGCTGCGACCGTCAAGCCCACATACGATATGGCCACGGCAATCACGATCGAAACGACCGTCCGGGCCACGTCGTAGCTGACCGGGAGATACGGATCGAACGCCAGCATGGCGACGAAATGCGTCGTCCAGACCCCGCTTCCGGTAACCACCGCCGCCGCCGCCAGCCAGCCATGTCGCGACGAGTTCTCCGACGCGGCGAGAACCCGCCGGAACAGGCTCAGCGCCGTGTAAGTGGCCAGAAGGCAGATCGCGCCCGCCAGAAGGACGAGCCGCAGGTCGTGATCCTCGGTGATGCAGGTATAGAGGCGTAGCATCCGGCCAGTTTCGCCCACAGGGCGTAAATTTACTGTTGCGCGGCCCGGCGATACCCGCAACCCATTGTAAAACATCGCTTTACTTTGCCACCCGTGAGTAGCAAACGTTTACCTTTTGCCCGCAGAGGTACTGTTACATTTACTACATGCGGCCACGGCATGGCGGGCGGGCCGGTCTACCCCGCAACGCCGCCGAGCCGAAGGCTCGCGGCCGCCGCGACCTCGCGGAGCACTTTCGCCGTCGCCCCGTCCCAGCGGCTGTCGAAGACACCCTGCGGCCCGAGCGCGGTCAGCACGAACGCCAACTTCCCTTCATGATCGCGCACCGGCGCCGCAAGCGCGCCGACACCCGGCAGCATATCCCCATCGACCCGGCCCAGGCCGTGCCGCCGCACCTCGGCGATCAGCCTTGCGGGATCGGGCCGCACCAAGCCGCGCAATCTGGGGCCGGCAAGCTCCGCCGATACGAAGGCGGCGGTGCGCTCGTCGGGGAGGCAGCCGAGGAAGACGCGTCCCGTCGCAGAGGTGAGCAGCGGCATGATCGAACCGATGCGCACATTGACCGTCACCGGCTTGCTGCTCTCTTCCCAACCGATGACCACGGGGCCGCGCTCGCCCCACACTGCAATCAGGACGGTCTCGTCGATCCGGTCGCGCAAGGTGCCCGCGGCCCAGGCGCCGACGCGTGCGACGTTCAGCCGGCCGAGCGCCGCGAGCCCCAACGTCAGCGCCAGCGGCCCGAGATCGTAGCGGCCGCTCTCCGCATCCTGTGCCACGAGGCCGGCACGCCCGAAGCTGACCAGATAGCGGTGCGCCTTGCTGGCCGGCATTCCTGCCGCCAGCGCGAGAGCCTTGAGAGAGACGGCACCCGGCGCATCCGCGAGCGCGCGCAGCAGCCGAACGCCGATCTCGACCGATTGGATTCCCTGGCGCTGTGCGGGCATCTCCGTTCCCGTGACCGGCTTGACTCCGTATATTACGCAATGTGAAATTGCTTGCATAATATGAAATAGCAACGCTGGCAGGGAGATGCCGATGACGCAGTCCGACATGCGCCTGTCGATCTTTTCCGTACAGGACCACTATCCGGCGGGCCCGCGCACCGTGCCGCAGCTCTATGAACAGGTGATCGCCCAGGCGGAGCTCGCCGACAGGCTCGGCTACGACACGTTCTTCGTCGCCGAGCACCATTTCCATGAATACGGCGCCGTGCCCAACCCCGCGGTCATGCTCTCCACGCTCGCCCAGCGCACGAAGCGGCTGCGGCTCGGCTCGGCGATCTCGATCCTCACCTTCCACCATCCGCTGACCGTCGCCGAGAACTACGCGATGATCGACGTGCTATCGGGCGGGCGGCTCGTTCTGGGCGTCGGGTCCGGATATCTCAAGCACGAGTTCGAGGGCTATCACATCGATGCCGCGGAGAAGCGCGAGCGGTTCGACGAGAACCTCGCCATCCTGAAACGGGCGCTTGCCGGTGAACGAATCACTTTCCGGGGCCGCTTCAATACGCTGGACGCCGTGCAGATCAACGTGCTGCCGGTGCAGCACGAGGTCCCGATCTATGTCGCGATCCTCGCCAAATCAGGCGCCTACCATGTCGGGCGCCAGGGCAACGCCATCCTGTGCGTGCCCTACGCCTCGGTCGACAGCTTCGAGGAGGTCGGCCCGATGATCGCCGAGTTCCGCAAGGGCCGGGCCGAGGCCGGACTGGCGCCGTCGGACGATGACGGCGCCTACTGTTTCCACACCCATGTCGCGGAAACCGACGAGGCGTGCCGGCACGAGGCGGCCGCGGCCTTCGACCTCTACGTCGCGACGCGGCTCTACGCCAAGAAACGGGTTTACGACGACATCCTGCATTCGGGCCTTGGCCTATTCGGCTCCGTCGACACGATCGTCGACAAGATGGTGCGCCTGCACGACATGGGCGTGCGGCATGTGCTGGCCCTGCAGAATTTCGGCCTGATGGCGCCGGAACTCGTCCACAACTCCATGCGTCTCATGGCCGAAGAGGTGATGCCACGCGTACGACGGCAGCTCGCGAAGCGGCGCGCGGCCTGACGTTCCACCTGCCGCCGCGGCCGTCGCGTTGACATCAGTTGCAACTGAAACTAGTAAAGCCGTGGCTGCAATCGCCCGCGAAACCGCCGCCTGAACAAGAATGGCCAAAGGCCAAATCCCCAGGGAGGATCGATGCGTTCGCTCAAGCTGCTGTCTGCCTCGCTGCTCGCCATCGGCGCCGTGCTGCTTGCCCGTCCGGCGGCGGCGCAGACGATCGAGCTCAAACTCAGCCACTTCCTGCCGCCGGTCCACGGCATGCACACGGACTTCATGGAGCCGTGGGCGCGCGAGCTGGAGCAGCGCACCGGCAACAAAGTCAAGGTCACGATCTTCCCGGGCGGCTCGTCCTTCGGCGACGTGGCGCGCCAATGGGACCAGATGAATGCCGGCGTCATCGACATCGTGCATGGCCTGCACGGCATCCCGCGCGGCCGGTTTCCCCGCACATCGATCATCGACCTGCCGTTCCTGACAGAAAGCGCCGATGCGGCCACGCGCACCTTGTGGGCGCTGCTGCCGAAATACCTCGCCGAGGAGTATCGCGGCGGGAAGGTGCTGGCCCTCCATGCGCATAATGGCGGCCTGATCCATACCCGCGACAAGGCGGTCGCGCACCTCACCGATCTAAAGGGCTTGCGCATCCGCGCGCCCTCCCCCGCCGTGCAGATGATGCTCGAATATCTCGGCGCCACGCCGGTCGGGCTGCCGCCCGGGCAGGTCTACGAGAACCTGCAGAAGGGTGCCATCGACGGTGCCGTGTTCCCGTGGGACCCGGTCGCCTCGTTCAAGCTGGCGGAGGTGCTCAAATATCACCTCGACGCGCGCACCTATACCGTCTCGTTCTTCTTCGTGATGAACCAGCGCAAGTACGAGAGTCTGCCGGCGGACGTGAAGCAGGCGATCGACGCGATCTCGGGCGATGCGCTGATCCCGAAATTCGGACCCTGGTGGGCGAAGTGGGACCAGGCCGGGCTCGAGCAGGCCAAGGCCCGCGGCAACACGATCCTGCGCCTCTCGGACAGCGAGCGCGAGAAATGGCGGCAGGCACTCGCGCCGATGACGGAGAGCTATCTCGAGACCATCGAGAAGCAGGGCGTCAAGAACGTGCGCGAGATCTATGACGAGGCGCGCCGCCTCGTGGCCCAGTTCGAGAAGAAATAATGGACGCCGCTCGCCGCCCGCGGACCTGAACCCGATGACGTTCCGCGCCGTGCCGCGCGCCGCGTCCGGCTGTATCGCCGCGGAACCATCCGACGCAGCAGGGCCGCATGTTCGCCGCCGTCTATAGGACCGTCGCGGCGTTTGCGCGGATCTTCGCGGCGGCTGGCGTCCTCATGCTCGTCGCCACCATGCTGATGACGGTCGCGGACGTCGTGCTGCGCCGGACGGCACAGATCGCCATCGCCGGCACGGTCGATCTGACCCAGCTCTTCGTCATGGCCGCGGTTTTCACCGCGATCCCCTTCGCCTTCTTCAGCGACAGCCATGTCGTGATCGAGCTGGCGACCGAACGCCTGCGGCCGCGCATCATCGCTGCCTTCAAGGCCGTCGCAGCGCTGGCGGCGCTCGCCTTCCTTGCCGCGGCGTTCTGGTACGGCTGGGACGCGGCGGCGCAGCAGCACGGCTACGGCGACCGCTCCCAGACCATCGGCGTTCCAATCCTGCTCTACTGGATCCCGCTGCTGTCCGGATTTGCCCTGTCGGCGGTAGCCGCCGCGCTGCTCGCGTCGCGTCACGCCCTTTTCGCCCTGCGCGGCGAAGACCCCGTCGCCTGAGCCCGAACATGGAACCAACCTCGATCGGCCTGCTCGGTCTCGTTGCGGTCCTGGTCCTGATCGCAGCGCGCATCCCGGTCGGCATTGCGATGGGGATTACGGGTACCGTCGGCTTCGGCCTCATCAACGGGTTCGGCTCGGTCGGTTTCGTGATGGGCTCGGCGCCGTTCCAGGCCGTTTTCCCGTACACGCTTTCGGTCATCCCGCTGTTCATTCTGATGGGCGTGTTCGCCGCCCATGCGGGCCTGTCGCGCAACCTCTATGACGGCTTCTACGCCTTCGTCGGCCATTTCCGTGGCGGCCTGGCGATGGCCACGGTGGGTGCCTGCGCCGGCTTCGGCTCGATCTGCGGCTCGTCGATCGCGACCGCCGCCACGATGTGCCGTGTCGCCCTGCCCGAGATGCGCCGGCGCGGTTATGCGGACTCGCTGGCCACCGGCTCGATCGCCGCCGGCGGCACGCTTGGCATCATGATCCCGCCCAGCATCATCATGGTGATCTACGGCCTGCTCACCGAGACCTCGATCGGCAAGCTGTTCATCGCCGGCGTGCTGCCCGGCCTGCTCGCCACCGCCCTCTACATGGCCGCGATCGCCATCGTGACAGCGCGCAACCCCGCGCTGGGCCCGGCCGGGCCGCGCTACACCTGGCCGGAGAAGCTGGCCGCGATCGGGCGGGTCTGGGACGTGGTGATCCTGTTCGCGGTCGTGATCGGCGGGATCTATCTCGGCTGGTTCCCGCCGACCGAGGCCGCGGCCGTCGGCGCGTTCGGCGCCTTCGTCTTCGCGCTCGCGCGGCGGCGCCTGACCCGCGCGGCGATCAAGGACTGCCTGGTCGAAACCGCCTCGACCACCGGCATGATCTTCCTGATCCTGATCGGCGCCAACCTCTTCAACTACTTCATGGACATCTCGAACCTGCCGCAGCTCCTGGTCGGCTTCGTGCAGGACCTCGGCTGGAACCGCTACCTGATCCTGGCGTTCATTCTCGCCTTCTACGTCGTGCTCGGGACGTTCTTCGAAGAGCTCTCGATGATCCTGCTGACCATTCCGTTCGTGTTTCCCCTGATCAAGACGATGGGCTTCGATCCGGTCTGGTTCGGCATCCTGATCGTCACCATCGTCGAGATCGGCCTGATCAGCCCGCCGGTCGGCATGAACCTGTTCGTGATTCAGGGTGTCGCGCGCGACGTCCCGCAGAGCGCCGTGATGTGGGGCGTCGTGCCGTTCGTGCTGGCCGACATCGTCCGGCTGGCGATCCTGACGGCGTTTCCGTGGATCGCGCTGGTGCTGCCGTCACTGATGGACTAGCTCGCCAGCCGCGGCAGAAACAGGACAATGATCGGAAAGGCGATGATCAGCCCGAGCCGGATGATGTCCGCGATGAGGAAGGGCGTGATCCAGCGGTAGAGCGTCCCGACCGGGATCTTCAGCAGCGACTGGACGACGAACAGGTTCATGCCGACCGGCGGGCTGATCAGGCCCATCTCGACGACCATGACGATGACGATGCCGAACCAGATCGGGTCGAAGCCGAGCCCCACGACCAGCGGAAAGAAGATCGGCACCGTCAGCAGGATCATCGACAGTTCCTCGAAGAACGTGCCGAGGATGATATAGAGCACGCAGATCGTGATGATGACGACGTAGGGCTCGACGCCGAAGCTGGTGACGAAGGTCTGCAGCGCGCGCGGGAAACCGCCGAAATTCATGAGCTGGGAGAACAGCAGCGCGCCGATCAGGATCGCGAACAGCGCCGCCGTGATCCGCGCCGTCTCGACCGCGCAATCGAGGAAGTCGCGCCAGGTCATCTTCCCGCGCCACAGCGAGAACACGAAGGCGCCTGACGCCCCGACGCCGGCCGCCTCAGTCGCCGTGAACAGACCGAAATAAAGGCCGCCCATGATCAGCGCGAACAGCGCGATGATCGGGCCGACGCTGCCGAGCAACCGCATCCGGTCGCCCCAGCCCACGCGCTGGCCGCGCGGACCGGCGGCCGGATTCCGCCAGACCAGGTACTGCACGGTGAACGAATATAACGCGACCGCGAGGAGGCCGGGCAGGATGCCGGCAATGAAGAGCTTGGCGATATCGGTGCTGGTCATGATCCCGTAGATGACCATGATGACCGATGGCGGGATCAGGATACCGAGCGTGCCGCCGGCGCAGACCGAGGCGCTGGCAAGCCCTTCGTGGTAGCCGTACCGGCGCATCGACGGATAGGCCACCCGGCACATGGTCGCCGCCGTCGCGATCGCGGATCCGCACACGGCGCCGAACGCGCCACACGCCATGATGGTCGCGATCGCCAGGCCGCCGCGGCGATGCCCCACGAATGCATTGCACGCCGCATAGAGGTCGCCCGAGATACCCGAGCGGGCGATGAACGTCCCCATCAGGATGAACATGGGCACGACCGAGAGCTCGTAGCTCATCGTGTTCGAAACAGGGATCTGCCCGAGCAGCGCCAGCGCCGGCTGCAATCCGATCAGCGCGGCGACACCGCCCACGCCGACCAGCACCATCGCGAACGCGATCGGCATGCCGACCAGGAGCAGGACGGTCAGCGCGCCGAAGGCGTAGAGCGCGAGCTCCCAGGGACCGATCACGGCGCCGCCAATGCGGTGCGGATGGCGCGAAGCGCGTTCCACACGAAGACCAGCGCGGCGACCGCCATAAGCAGGCCCATCGCGATCGCGATGTAGCCGCGGCCGACGCCGAGCATCATCGTCGTCTCGTGCGCCGCGATCAGGTCCAGCCCGCGGGCATAGATGCGCCACGCCATCACCCCGGCAACCGCCGCGCATAGGACATCGCCGAGGGCCGCCTGGAAGCAGCGCACGCGGGGTGAAACGACACTCTCGAGGAAATTGACCGTGATGTGCTCGCGCGCCGCCGTCGTCAGCGGCATGCCGGCGAAGATGACGAGCCCCATCAGGATCTCGGTCATCTCGAACGCCCCGAAGAGCGGCAGATTGAAGAAGTCACGGCCGATCACGTCGATGGTCGTCACGACCATCATCACGAATATCATCGCGCCGGCGACAGCGGACAGGATCCGCCCGGGACTGCGCAGATCCGTCGGCGGGACCGGCGCGTTGCCCGCGCCGCTCCCGTCAGGACCTCCGCCTTCGCCCGTCACGGGATGTTGACGCGCTTCTCGGAGCGGTATTTCTCAACCATCGTCCGCGCATAGGCGATGATCTCGTCGCCCGGCAGATTGCGCTTCTTCGCTTCGGCCAGCCACTCGTCCTCGAGCACCTTCAGGGCCGTCTTTGCCTTGACGACCTCCGCCTCGGGGAGTGCCGCGAACGTGACCTTGTTCCGTTCCAGCGCGGCACGACCGAAATCGTCGCCGTTCGTCCAGGCCCAGCCGGACAGCAGCGCCACGGCCATGCCCGAATGCTTCTCGATGGCCGCCTTCTGCTCCGGCCGCAGGGCGTTCCACTTGGCCTCGTTGATGCCGAGCCAGAACGTGTCGGTGTAGAGGCCGCCGGGGATGAGAACGGTGCTCTTGATCACCGGCGTAATCTTGAAGAACTCGATCGACTCGATCGGGAACGTGATGCCGTCGGCCACACCTGAGGCCATGGCCTGCTGCGCCTCGGTCGGCGGCAGTTGCACGGGCGTACCGCCGAGCGCCGCGATGATGCGGCCGGTGACGTTGCCGCCGACGCGGATCTTCTTGCCCTTGAGGTCCTCGACCGTGCGCAGCGGCTCGCCGCGCATGTGGATGGCCGGGTTCGAATGCACCCACAGCCCGACCACCTTGACCCCGGCATGCTCGTTGTAGCGGCTGCCGTAGCGCGAATAGGTCAGCCACGAGGCCGCGGAGCCGGACCACGGATCGGGCGACATGAACGGCAGGTCCATGATCTGGGTCATGGGGAAGCGGCCAGCATTGTGGCCAGAGACGCCGAAGCCGGCATCGACCACGCCGTTCTTGACGAAATCGAAGAACTCCGGCGGACGGCCGATCGAGGACGTCATGACGTCGAATTTCAGCGTGCCGTTGGATTCACGCTCGATCGCCTCCGCCCACGGCTTGATGATGCCGACGACGATCAGGTGGTGGGGCGGCAGCCAGTTGCCGACCCGCAGGGTCGTCGTCTGCGCCGATGCCGGCGCCGCAAGCGCCAGGCCCATCAGAGCCGCCGCGCCGAGCACCCAGTGCTTCATCCTCATCCCTGCCTCCCCAAGACCCATGAGTCCCCGCATAGAGCCTAAACGCGGCCGTGCGGTCAATCCCGTCATGCCGGGACTTCGACAGGCCACTCGACGGCGCCCGAGTGGGTCACGGCGCCGAGATTGGCCGGCCCGACCGAGGCGGCATATTTCTCCAGGACGCCGCCGAGGCGTCCCGAGTCGCGCGGCCGCCAAGCCTTCCGGCGGGCGGCAAGCTCCTCCGCACTCAGGGCCACGTCAATGGTCCGCGCCGCGCCATCGATCCGGATGCGGTCGCCGTCGCGCAGCAGGGCGATCGGCCCGCCGGCCGCCGCCTCCGGACACGCATAACCGATGCACATGCCGCGGGTGGCGCCGGAGAAGCGGCCGTCGGTCAGCAGCGCTACCTTCTCCCCCATCCCCTGCCCGTAGATCAGCGCGGTGACGCCGAGCATTTCGCGCATGCCGGGCCCACCCTTGGGCCCCTCGTTTCGGATGACGATGACGCTGCCAGGCGCATAGCTGCGCGCGCGGATCACCGCCATGCACTCCTCTTCGCTCTCGAACACGCGCGCAGGCCCCTCGAACACGAGCTGGCGCAGCCCGGCGACCTTGAGCAAGGCGCCATCGGGGCACAGGCTTCCTTTGAGAACCACGACGCCGCCGGTCGGCGTGATCGCCTCGCCCGCGCTGCGCACGACCCTGCCTTCCGGCGCATTCGCCCCCTGGGCGACCTCGGCGATCGTGGCACCGGTGATGGTGGGACAGTCGCCGTGCAGGCGCCCGGCTTCCAGCAGCGCCCTAAGCACCACCCGCGCCCCGCCGATGGCATGCACATCCTTGGCGACGTACTTGCCGCCCGGCTTGAGATCAGCCAGCAACGGCGTGCGGTCAAACACCGCCGCGACGTCGTCGAGCGTGAAGCGGATCCCGGCCTCGTGCGCGATCGCGGGCAGGTGCAGCCCGGCATTGGTCGAGCCGCCCGTGGCTGCGACGACAGCGCAGGCATTCTCCAGGCTCTTGCGCGTCACGAGGTCGCGCGGAAGCGGCCCGCCGTCACGCAGGATGCGCATGACGGTTTCGCCACAGCGGCGGGCGAGCGCCGCGCGGTCGTCATCGACGCCTGGCATCATCGCCGAGCCTGGGAGCGCCAGGCCAAGCGCCTCGGAGACCATCGCCATCGTGTTCGCGGTGAACTGCCCAGCGCACGAGCCGATCGACGGCAGACAGGCGCGCTCCAGCTCCGCGAGCTCGGCCTCGGTCATCTGGCCCGTCATGACAGCGCCCACGCCTTCATACGCATCCAGCACCGTCACGTCGCGGCCGCGCCAGTGTCCGGGGAGCGCGCTGCCGCCGTACTGGAACACCGACGGCACGTTGCAGCGGACCATACCCATCATGATCGCCGGCAGCGTCTTGTCGCAGCCGCCGAATCCGACCAGGCCGTCATAGCAATGCCCGCGCACCACCGCCTCGATCGAATCGGCGATCAGCTCGCGCGATACGAGGCTGAACCGCATGCCGAGATGATTCATCGACAGCCCATCGGATACGGAGATGGTCGTAAAGACGCGCCCCACACCGCCGGCCGCTTCGACACCTGCCTTCGCCTGCTCCGCCTGCGGACCCAGCGTCATCGAGCACGGCGTCACCTCGCCATGCGTGCTCATCACGCCGATGAAGGGCTTGCCGATGTCTTCGTCGGAAAGGCCCATGCCGCGCAGGAACGCGCGATGCGGCGTGCGGTCAAGGCCATCCGTGGTGATCCGCGAGCGGAGCTGCGGTGGCCGCTTGTTATCCGAACCATCCATGTCGCCCGCCTCTTAACCGAAACTTGGGCTGGCAATCTAGGCGCTTGGTTAACGGAGCCGCAAGCGCATCGGAGTGGCCCGACTCTTGCGGAGATAGGCTGTACAGGGCACCGGATCGGGAGGCCAGAATGGCTGCAGCGCGTGAGAGTTTCTGGAATTCGAAAGCGACGGGTCGGGATTTCCTTTTGCTCGGGCTTGGCTTAGCGTCCGGCGGGCTTTCCGCGGCGCTGCTGACGCTCCGGGGCGAACCAATTTACCAAACCGCGCAGATGATCGAATCGCCGACAAGGCTGTCGGAAATCGTGACAAGCGCGGGCGGTCCGGCGGTCGGCATGTACCAGATCGTCGTCTCCGACAACGTGCTGTGGCGCCTGAACACCGCGACGGGTGAGCTGCATGCCTGCGGCGCCGGCCCCTCGACCGGCAAGGACCAGCTCACCGTGGTGTGCGCGCCGCTGACGCCGGAAGCAAAAACGCCGAAGGCCGCGGAGCCGACGCCGCAGCCGCGCAAACGGCAGAAGCACCAGCTCGCCAGCCTGTAGGACGCGCTGTCAGCCGAGGGCGGCGCGGAACAGGCCTTCCATCTCCGGGGCCGTGATCTTGCGTGGATTGGTCGCGGTGCAGTGATCCGCAAGCGCCGGGGCGATCAGCTCCGGTATATGCGATGGCTTGACGCCCATCGCAGACAGGTTCTTCGGCAGCCCGAGCCGCGCGTTCAGGTCCTCGATGAACTTCGCGAGGTCGGCGCCCGGCTTCAGGCCCAGGGCCTGGCGCAGGCGGTCGTATTTGTCGCCGACATGGCCTTCATTGAAGCGCAGCACCGCGGGCATGACGACCGCATTCAGCGTCCCGTGGTGCAAGGTGATGCCGGGCAGTCCGCCCAGCGGATGCGACATCGAATGAACGGCGCCGAGGCCTTTCTGGAAGGCCATCGCGCCCTCCATGGCCGCCATCATCATATTCCAGCGCGCCTCGCGGTCCTTGCCGTCGGCCACCGCGCGTTCGAGGAACTTGATCACACGCGTGGCGCCATCGAGGCCGATCGCCTCCGCAGGCGGGTTGATCAGCGGCGACAGGAACGTTTCGATGCAGTGCGCCAGGGCATCGAGGCCGGTCGCCGCGGTGATCCCGGCGGGAAGGCCAAAGGTCAGCTCCGGATCGCACAGCGCCAAGCGCGGAATCAGGTGCGGTGAAACGAGCCCCAGCTTGCGGTGATCGTTGAAGACGATGATCGTCCCGCGACCGACCTCGCTGCCCGTGCCGGCCGTCGTCGGGATGGCGATGACCGGCGCCACCTTTGGCGTGATACGCGCAACGCCGCCCTCGACCATCGCATACTGACGCAACGGACCGTCATGGGTAGCTATCAGCGCCACGGCCTTGGCAAGGTCCATCGACGATCCGCCGCCGATGGCGATGATGCCGTCAGCGCCGGCGCCGCGGTAGACATCCGCGGCTGCGGCCACGGCCGTTTCGGTCGGATTGGCCGGCGTCCCGTCGAATATCGCCGCGGGAGGCGTGCCCATGGCCGCCTGGACCCGGTCGGAGAGGCCGGCCGCAACGATGCCTTTGTCGGTGATGATCATCGGACGCTTGATGCCGAGCAGCTTCAGCTCATCCGGCAACAGCTTGATGGCTCCGAAATCGAACTGGATGCGAGTCAGGTAGGTGATCAGCGCCATCAGGGCCTCGGCAAGGTCGCGCCGTCGGTCGCAGCGCCTTCGAGCTTCGCGTTCTCGAGATTCGCGTCCATCAGGATCGCTTCGCGGAGGATTGCCTTCGACAGATCGGCGTCGGTGAGGTTGGCGTTTCGCAAGTGAGCTCCAGTCAGATCGGCTTCAGAGAAATTGCAGTTGGCGAGGTTGGCCGGCCAGAGCCGGCCGGTCGGCTTGCCGTCCGGTCCTTTCATGTCCACGGCGTTGAGGCTTGCCGAACGAAGCACGGCGCTTCGCAGGTCGGAGTTGGAGAGATTGATGCCGTCGAGATTGGCGTTGGACAGATCCGCGCCGCGCAGATCGGACCCGGCGAGATCGGTCATGATCATCCACGTGCCCTTGAGGCGCGCGCCCTTCAGCTTCGCGCCGCGCAGGCTGGCGCCGCTGAGGTTGACGGTGCTTAGATCGATATGTTCCAGATCGGCATTGCTCATGTCCGCGCGGGCGCCTGAAGCGCCGTCGGTGCGGATCCATTCCTGATGGTCGCGCAGCAGCTTCTGGATGGAGCTGGAAAACGCCTCGGCCGGTTTGGCGATGTTGGCACCGGTCAGATCGGCACCCGCAAAGTCGATGCCGTCGATCGTGGCCCCGAGCAGGTCGGCGCCGCGCAGGTCCGCGCCGTCGACCACCGCGCCGGTGAGATCGGCGCCGCGCAGGTTGGCGTTGCTCAGGTCGGCTTTCGCAAGATTGACGCCCTTGAGATCGGCGTTGCTCAGATTGGCCTTCTGCATCGCGGCGCCGGACAGGTTGCAGCCGGTCATGCGCGCGCCGGAGCAGTCCGCTTCGCTCAGCGTGGCGTTGGACAGGTCCGCGCCGCTGACATTCGCCTTCGCCAGGACGGCATTGTCCAGCTCGGCGCCCTGCAGGTCGGAGACGACGACCCGCATGCCTTGCTGGGCGTTGAGAAGCGTGCCGCCGCGCAGATCGGCCTCGCGCAGATTGGTGCCTTTGAGCCTCGCGCCACGCAGATATGCGCCGCGGAGGTCGGCACGGCTGACATTTGCGTTGGAGAGATCGGCGCGATCCAGATTCGCCGCAAACAGATCCGCCTCGGTCAGGTCGGCGCCGCTGAGGATCGCCCGCGAAAGGTTGGCGCCTGAAAACTTGCCGGCCCTAAGGTTCGCATTGCTCAGCGTCACCCCTTGCAGATCCTTGAGGGTGAGATTGACGCGAATGCCGCCGGGTTTCTGTGCAAGCCACTTTTCGTGGTTTGCGATGGTCAACATAAGTTCCTGCGGGGTCATTCATCGGCCATTGCAACGCGGAACGGCCGTTGAATCGGCCGCGATCTTGCCGAATCGACCATACGCAATCCGCTTACCTGCGGCAAGGCGCAGGCATCACCGCCGCGTGGGCGGTCGCAGTCCGCGCCCCTTCACGATGGCCCCGCGGCCGAAACGCGCACGAACCTCGTCGATGGCCCTCTCCACCCGCTCCCCGGCAGCCTCCACCGGCGCGAACAGCTCCGGCTCACCAGCGTCGGCGGGCGCCAGATCGGTCAGGCCCACCCCGATCAGGCGGTAGCGGCGGCGCCCGAGTTCAGCGGTCAACAATGCGGCCGCAGCGTGGAACACGATCTCCGCATACCAGGTCGGCCGCCCCAGAGGCTGGCGCCTCGTCAGGATGCGGAACTCGCTCGTCTTGAGCTTGAGCACGACGGTCCGCCCGGACAGCTCCGCCTTCTTCATGCGCTCGGCGACGCGCTCGCAAAGCCGCCACAGCTCCGGCTTGAGTTCGGCCGCGGTCTGCAAGTCGCGGTCGAAGGTCGTCTCGGCCGAGATCGCCTTGGCGTCGCGGTCGGCGACGACTTCGCGGTCGTCGATTCCCAATGCGAGGTCCGCCAGGCGCCGGCCGGTTGAGCCGTATCTCTGGCCCAGCCGATCCGGCCCCAGGGCCTGAAGATCGGCAATGCGGGTTATGCCGTCAGCGGCCAGCCGCGCCGCCAGCTTGGGGCCAACGCCGGGAATGACGCGGACAGGACGGCCCGCGAGATAGCCTCGCGCCTCGGCACGACCGATGATGCCGAAGCCGCGCGGCTTGTCCATTTCGGAAGCGAGCTTGGCCAGGAAGCGATTGCAGCTCAGCCCGATGGACACCGTGATCGAGAGTTCCTGCTCGATCCGCCGGGCCAGAGCGGCAAGGGTGGCCGCGGGCGGCCGTCCATGGGCGACGGTAGTGTCCGTGAGATCGAGATAAGCCTCGTCAAGCGAGACCGGCTCCAGCACGGGTGTTGCCGCCCTGAGGATTTCGCGCACGTCGCGGCTGACGCGCGCGTACTTCTCCATGTCCGGACGGATGACGACTGCCTGCGGGCACAGCGCCAGCGCCTTGAACATCGGCATGGCGGAGTGCACGCCGAAGCGCCTGGCGACATAGCAGGCGGTGGTGGCGACGCCTCGGCGTCCGCCACCCACGATGACAGGAAGGTCCTGCAGTGCCGGATTGTCGCGCTTCTCGATGGACGCATAGAACGCATCGCAGTCGATATGCGCCAGGGAGAGCTGGCCGATCTCGGGGTGGGAAACCAGTCTGGCGCTGCCACAGGATGGACAGCGCGCATGCGGCTCCGCGTCGTCGAGCCAGGTCTGGCAGTCGCGGCACAACCCGGCCGGCACGGTCTACACCACGCCGGACCGAGGCATCAGCCCGCGGCGCGCTTGCGCGTCGCCGACGTCTCGCCGAGGCCACGTTCCTTCAGCTTGCGCTCCAGCCGCGCCATGAGGCCATCCAGCTCCTTGTGATCGTCCGCATCGAGCAATGCGCCGGGCGCGCGCACATGTGCCGACTTGATGATCCCGCGGCGCCGGAAGATCTCCTTGCGGATCGCCAGCCCGATTCCCGCCTGCTGCTCGTGGCGGACGATCGGCAGATAGAGATCGTAGATGTCCTCTGCCCCTTCGGGGTCGCCGGCAAAGAAGCGGCGGCAGACCTCGACCAGCATCTCGACATACGCGACGCCGGTGTTGGCGCCATCCACGCCGCGGCGCAGTTCCTGAGGCAGGTGGATGCCGCTGTTGCCAACGAGGATGCTGATGCGGCGGCGTTCGCCCTTTGCCTCTGCCGCGCGCATTTTCGATACCTTGCGAAGCCCCGGGCTCTCCTCGTGCTTCAGCACCTTCAGGCTCGGCCACTGCGTAAACATGCGATTGAGCAGGTTGCCGGACATGAACACGCTCGTCAGCTGCGGGTAGTCCTGAAGCACGATCGGCACCTGCTCGCCGAGATCGCGCACGACACCTCCGATATAGGTCTCGATCTGCTCGTCGTTCTTGAGCCCGGCGATCGGCGACACCATCACGCCCGAGGCACCGAGATCCATCATCTTGCTGGCGAACGACTTCAGGTTCCGGTTGCCCGGGCTGCTGGCTCCGACAATGATCTGGACCCGACCGTTCACCCGCGCGATGACGCGTTCGGCAAAGCTCGTGGATTCGGCCGCCGACAGCTTCTGGGCCTCGCCCAGCACGCCCAGTATGGTGATGCCGTCGACACCCTTTTCCAGATAGAAGTCGACCAGCCTGTCCGTGCTGTCGAGATCGAGTTCTCCGCTATCTGTGAACGGCGTCGCCGAGATGATGTAGACACCCTTGGCGCTTTCATCGAGCAGTCGGGCCATGTGCGTGTTCCTTGTAGGCTGTATCGGCACAGTCCTACCAGCTTTCGGAACAGGCAACAATCGGGCGCGACGATTCGTGTCTGCGCGTCCATGGGACATCCGTGGCCGGCCGTCGGCGCCTAACGGGCGCCCTTGATTTTCTCCAGCGAGCGAAGCGCACCGAGGCCAATCGCGAGTTCCTTCGCGCCGGCCAAAGTCTTACCGAGCTGGTTTCCGGCCAGGAACAGCCGCTCGCGGTGCCCTGCCCCGGCGGCGTGAAACTCGGCCTGCCGCGGGTACGGGCGGTAGGTCGTCAGGCGGTTCCCTGTCCGGCGCTGCGTCTCCTCCGCCTCGGCCATCCGAAGCAGCAGCGAGTCGGGCACGGAGGTCGCGGATTGCCGCGGCAAGTTCTTCATCGCTGAATCCCTGGAGTTCCGCAGCGGCCGCGCCGAGCTCCCGCGGCAGGAGCTCGGCCACCGTGCGTATGTAGGTTGCGGGGTTCTTCTCGCGAACCGCCTCGACCGCCTTCGCGCCATGCATGCGGAAGTCGGCTTTCAGCACGGAGACAAGCTCACTCGCTTGCCTCGCGTCATCCGCCGGCCCAGCGGCAGGCGTTGCCGCCCCCCGCTGCTTCCTTTCGGTCATCGGGTCGCTCCTTTACAGGTCGCTTGGGCAACAAAAAACCCGCGCCGGGAACCGGTGCGGGTTTGAAGCGGGCGTACTTGCCCGCCGCGGAAGATACGCCGATCGCAGGCGGGGTCAATATGGTTTCTTTTCTGCTAACCGTCGGCCGAGCCTTTCGTCGAATTTATTTCCGATCTTTTGTTGTTTTAAAAACTCTTAACGCTGCCGTGTCATGATTCGCGGATGATCCGGCTTCGCAAACCCGACTTTCGCGATCCTGCTGTACGCATATGTGCCGTCAGCGGCATCACGGTGCTGCTGCTTTATGCAATTGCGCTGGTCTCGGGCAAGAACGTGGATGTCGAGCAGCTCTCGCCATCGACCCCGCGCAAGGCGATCGAGATCAACAAGCGCAATGATGGCATCGTCCACTCCGGCCCAGGCGAACCCGTGACCGGGCGCCAGTATCGCGCCGGGGTCGGCGACCGTTAGGGCCTAGAGGGCCCACCATCGCGCCAGCCGTTCGAGCTGGCCCTGCAGCATCTGCATGCCATCGCAGCGGTACCGGCGCCCCCAGGCATCGGGTGCCATGTCGCTGATCACTACGTCGAACAGGATCCGCCGCCCGTCGCGCCCCATCTGGCGCATCGCCAGGGTATAGCGGCGGAACGCCACCTCGTCGCCGACCCACTCTTCCGTCCCACCCTGGATGCGTTGCAGGGAGGCAGCGCTCATATCCGCCACGCTCAGTCCCGCCTGCTCCCACAGGTCGCGGAGCTGCGTGGCGGCCGTGTGCTGGCGGCCGTCGATCAGCCCCTTGTCCAGCAGCCGGTCGCCCATGCGCTGGGTGCGGTTGATGGCGTACACGGCGACGGTACCGTCGGGACCGGCGGCGCGCACGATATCGGCGCGATCGTGGCCATTGTTGATCGTCTCGGAGCCCAGGATCTGCGGCTTTGCTTTCATCAGGCGTTTCCCTTTGCTGGCGGGTCGGGGCCCCTGCGGACGCGATGGGGCCGGGCCAGGTTCTATCCGGTTATATGCATTTATGCAACTTGTTTTTCAGTAGTGCATATGCGAAGTTTTCCACATGGCAGACCTCCACCGCGATGCCGCGATTGCCTATGTCGACGCGCTGGTCCGCGAAACCGGGCTCGATCTGACCAACCTGGCCCGCCGCGCCGGCGTGTCGTCGACGACGCTCACGCGCTTCCACAACGACCCGAGCTACACCAACAGCCTGAGCGCGCGCACGCTGAAGAAGCTGAGCGATGCGACCGGCATTCCCCTGCCCGCCAGCCTCGGCGGCGCCGGTGTGGCCGCGAGCGCGCTGCAGGACGGCATCAACGGATTCGCGATTCCGCGATCGGGGCCGCGCGACCTGCCGATCGTGGGCCATGCACGCGGCGGCCAGGAAGGCTATTTTTTCGATAACGGGCTGATCCAGTCCTATGCCGAGCGGCCCTGGTTCCTGCTCGGCCAGGCGAGTGCCTACGCGGTCTACGTGAACGATGGCAGCATGGAGCCCGCCCTGCGCCATGGGCAACTCGTCTACGTCTCCCCGGCCGTCCCGCCGACGCCCGGCGACGACGTGGTGGTGCAGCTCACCGACGGCCAGGGCCTGATCAAGCGGCTGCAGCGCCGCACCGCCAGGCACCTGATCCTGGAGCAGTTCAATCCCGAGAAGCGGCTGGAGATCCCGGTTGGCACGGTCCGCTCGGTGCACCTGGTCGTGGCGGTCCTCAAGGTCAGGACCTGACCGCCGCGCTTTGCATACAGGTCAGTTGCATTAGTGCATACGACCATGCTAGGCTTGGCCGTGGCGTCGAACAGCGAGACAGAAAATTTTTCGCCCCGCGCAGATGACGCCAGGCTGGCGGCGGCGCAGGCCCTGTTGCCGCTGGCCAAGGCGCTTCTGGAAAGCGCCAAGGGGCAGGCCGACGCGATCGGCCGCACGGAGCGGCGGTTCGGCAGCCCCGCGATCATGCATCTGGCCCGATTGCTCGACGACCTCTGGATGGCCGCCGACAGCTTCGTCGCGGACGTCGGCACCCCGGACTAGGCCGCGCGCTACGCCTTGATGCGCGCCATCCTGGGATCGTAGAGCGGCGCGAGGTGGATCCGCGCCGGCACCCGCCTTGTGGCGACCTCCAGCTCGTACCGGGCCTCGGCCATGTCCTCCAGCGTCACACCGGCTTCGTCGCGGACGTAGCCGTAGCCGATATTGGTGCCGACGGTGTAGCCCCAGCCGCCACTCGACAGCCAGCCGGCGCGCTTGCCATCGCGGTAGATCGTCTCCCGGCCGAGCAGCATGATGTCGGGATCGTCGACGGTGAAACCGGCGAAGCGGCGCGTCAGCTTGCGCTCGCGCTGAGCCGCCAAGGCCTCGCGCCCGAGGAACGGCGTGTTCTGCTTGAACTTAACCGCCCAGCCCAGCCCCGCCTCGAGTGGCGTGTAGTCGGGGCCGATGTCGCTGCCCCACGCGCGGTACGCCTTCTCCAGCCGCAGCGATTCGATCGCGCGGTAGCCGGCGTTGGCGATGTCGTGCCGCACACCCGCCTCCATCAGGCGATCGTAGACGGCGGGGGCCGCGTCCATCGGCACGTGCAGCTCCCAGCCGAGCTCGCCGACATAGGTGATCCGCAGGGCGCGGACACTGGTGCCGGCGATGGTCAGCTCGCGGCACGTGGCGAACGGGAACGCCGCGTTCGAGACGTCGTCCCGCGTCACGGCCTGCAGCACGTCGCGCGCCCGCGGCCCCATCAGCGAGAGCACCGCGTAGGACGATGTCACGTCGATCAGCCGCGCATCGGCGCCGGCAGGGATGTTGCGGGCGATCCAGGAATGATCGTGCGTGGCGAAGCCGGTGCCGGTGACGATGTAGTAGGCATCGTCGTCGATCCGCGAAACCGTCAGGTCGCACTGGATCCCGCCGCGGCGGTTGAGCATCTGCGTATAGACGACCGAGCCGGCCGGCCGCGCCACGTCGTTGGCGCAGATCCACGACAGCGCCGCCTCCGCATCCCGACCGACGATCATGAATTTCGCGAAAGAGGTCTGGTCGAACAGCGCGACCTTTTCACGGCACGCCCGGTGCTCGCTGCCGACCGCATCGAACCAGTTCTGCCGGCCGAAGGCGTAGACATCCCTGGGCGTCTCGCCTGCGCGCGCGAACCAGTTCGGCCGCTCCCAACCGAGCTTGGAGCCGAAGCACGCCGCCTGGTCCTTGAGGCGGTGGTAGAGTGGCGAGACGCGGAGCGGCCGTGCGCTGTCGTACTCCTCGTGCGGAAACGCGATCGTGTAGTGCTTGCCGTAGGCCTCGAGCGTGCGCGTGCGCACGACTGCGTCGTCGCGGTGCACGCGGCCGAACCGGCGGATATCGACGGGCCACAGGTCCATGGGAGGCTCGCCCCCGGCGATCCATTCCGCCAAGGCCTTCCCCGCCCCACCCGCCGATGCGATACCGAAGGCATTGAATCCGGCGCCGACATAGAAGTTCTTGAGCTCGGGCGCCTCGCCGAGGATGAAATTGCCGTCGGGGGTGAACGACTCCGGCCCGTTGACGAGCTGCTTGACGCCGGCGCTCGACAGCGCAGGAACGCGCGCCATCGCCTGCTCCATCATCGGCTCGAAATGGTCCCAGTTGCTGTCGAGCAGCGTGAAGTGGAAGCCCGGCGGGATACCGTCGACCGCCCATGCGATCGGGTTGGGCTCGTAGCCGCCCATGGCGAGGCCGCCGACCTCCTCTTTGAAGTAGATCAGCCGGTCGGGATCGCGCAGCGTCGGAAGATTACGCGGCATCCCGGCGATCGGCTCGGTGATCAGGTACTGGTGCTGGACGGACTGAAGCGGCACCGACACGCCGGCGAGCCGCCCGACCTCCTTCGCCCATTGGCCGCAGCAGTTAACGACGACCTCGCAGGCGATGTCGCCGAATGGCGTGCTCACGCCGCAGGCGCGGCCATTCTCGATACGGATCGCGGTCACCGGGCAGTCCTCGACGATGCGCACGCCGCCCATGCGCGCGCCCTTCGCGAGGGCCTGCGTCACATCGGAGGGGCTTGCCTGCCCGTCGCTCGGCAGGAAGACCGCGCCGACGAGGTCGGACACCTCCATCGGCGGCCAGAGCGTCTTCGCCTCCGCCGGCGTCAGGACCTCGACCGCCAGGCCGAAGCTGTGCGCGGTCGTCGCCTGGCGCTGCAGCTCCACCATCCGGTCCTTGTTGCAGGCAAGGCGCAGGCCGCCATTGCGCTTCCAGCCGGTCGCCTGGCCCGTTTCGGCCTCGAGGCGCTCATAGAGCTCAACGCTGTAGGTCAGCAGCTTGGTGATATTGGCCGAGGTCCGGAGCTGGCCGACGAGGCCGGCTGCATGGAATGTCGAGCCGCTGGTCAGCTTCGCACGCTCCAGCAGCACGATCTCGCGCCAGCCGCACTTCGCGAGGTGATAGGCCGTGCTGCAGCCGATGATGCCGCCGCCAATAATGACGGCACGCGCGTGGGAGGGCAGCGTGGTCATGCGGTGCCCCGCAGACCGTCATACGCGGCGACAAACCGGACGAGGTTCGTCTCCGTGTACGCGGCATAGTCAAAGTCGATCGTCGATATCCGCTCCGAAATCATGCTCCACAGGCTTTCGCGCAGGAGCGAGGCGCAGCGCATCGCCGCGAAGCGGCGCTCCAGATCCGCGTCGCGCCGGCCGAAATACCGTTCCAAGACCCACTTCTCCTGCGTTTCGTCGAGTTCGTTGTTGGATGCAAGGCCGCCCAGATCGAAAAGCGGCGAGTTGAATCCCGCATAGTCCCAGTCGATCAGCCAGAGGCGGCTGCCATCATCGATCAGATTGGCGGCGAGCAAGTCGTTATGTCCATAGACGAGTTCGATCGCGCCGACCGCGCGCTCCAGCCGCTCGGCGCAGTCGGTCAGATGCGCCAGCCGGTGCGCGTGGGGGCTTTGCAGCTCCCGCAGGCTGGCCGCGTAGTCGCGGATGACGTGGAACACCCAGAAGACCAATGCCGGCCCGCGCAGATGGTGCGGGATCTCCGTGTGGCAGCGCTTGACCAGGGCAACGACGCGATCGAGCATCGCCGGCTCGCGCACCAGCTCGGGCGTCAGCGTGCGGCCTTCGACATGGCGCAGCACCATGGCACCCGGTTCGGCGAAGACGACCTCCGGCGAAAGCCCCGCGGCATGCGCGGCGCGGCTCGCGGAGAGTTCGTTGAAACGCATGATGCCGTGCACGGGAATGTCGAGGGCGATGCGGACGACGAAGCGCTGCCCCTTGTCGCGCACCAGGAAATTGGCGTTGGTGATGCCGCCCTTGAGGATCTCGGGCTCGACCGGCCCCGACCAGCACGGCAGGCGCGCGGCATGCGCCAAGGCATCATGCGTCATGCTGGTGGTCGCTCCGGGTCCGGCACATCCGCGCCGGACCCGGGCCGCTGACGTCAGGCGTTACTTCGGCGCCGACTTGCCGTCGTAGCGCTTGGTCCACTCGGCAAGGATGCGGTCGCGTTGCGTGGCCATCCATTCGAGATCGTTCTTCACCATCGCCTGCTCGGCGTTCGCCGGATAGTTCGGCGGTGCGGCCGCGATGCCGGGATAAGCGACGATCGCGTACCACTTGCCGTACATCTCGTTGGCGGCCTTGGAGACGGTCCAGTCGAGCAGCTTCTGCGCCGCCGCCTGGTTCTTCGTCCCCTTGACGATCGCCGACGCCTCCATCTCCCAGCCGGCGCCTTCCTTCGGAAGGATCACGTCGATCGGGGCGCCCTGGGTCTTCTCGCGCGCGCCGCGCATGTCGAAGCCGATGCCGGCGAGCCGCTCGCCGCGCGCCGCCTGCACGCACGGCGCCGAGCCCGAATGCGTATACACGGCGACGTTCTCATGAAGCGCGTCCATGAACTTCCAGCCCGCGTCCTCGCCCATGAGCTGCAGCCATGCCGCGATCGTCAGATAGCCCGTTCCCGACGAAGCCGGGTTGGGCATCACGAGCTGGCCCTTGAACTCGGGCTTCGTCAGATCGGACCACGACGCGGGCTTCGGCGCATTCTTCTTCGCGCCTTCCGCCGTGTTGTAACAGACCACCGACAGGTATGCGTCCATGCCGGTCCAGGCCATCGGGCTCTTGGCATCCCGGAAGACCGGCTTGAGTCCGTCCGCCCCTTTCGGAGAGTACGGGATGAGCATTCCCTGCTTCTCGAACGAGACGATGCTCGATGCCGACAGGCCCCAGATGACGTCGGCGCGCGGATTGTCCTTTTCGGCGATCAGGCGTGCCGTGATCACGCCGGTCGAGTCGCGCACCCACGCGATCTCGATGTCGGGAACGGCCGCCTCGGCGGCCTGCTTGTACTGCCCGAGCTGATCGTTCTCCATGGCGGTGTAGACGGTGAGCCGCGTCTTGCCCTGTGCTGCGGCATCGCCTGCCCCCAACGCCACGGTGCTGACGCAGGCGAACAGCCCGCCCAGCAGCCAATTGATGGACTTATGTCTCATGACCCTACTCCCCGTTTTTGGTCTGCACGCGAAGCGGCGCAGACTAGAGCGACCCTGTTACGAGCGGATGACGCATCCACCCTTGGCTCTTCTTGCCACCCGCGGCAGCCAAGCCTTGCCCTTAGTCAGCACTGGCGGGAGCGCATATGTCAAGTTTGTGGCGGTCGATTTGCAAGAAGCCAGTCGCGAACCACTGCAACCTCTCGTGACAGATCCCGCGCTGCGGGAAGGACAAGGTAGTGTGCGTTCCGGGCCGGTATCCGCTCGTCGAAAAGGGCGACGAGCAACCCGCCCGCCAGCGCTTCGTCGACCTGCGGCGATGTCGCCAGCATGACTCCGCCGCCTGCCAGGCAGGCATTCAGCGCCACCACCTGGCTGTCGCATTGGAACCCTTCGGAGACGGCAGAATCCGCAAGATTGTGGTGCCGGAAATAGGCGCCCCACCCCTCCCGCTCGCCGAGCACATGGATCAGGCGCTGGCGCATGAGGTCAGCCGGTTTCTCCGGCTTCGGCGACGCCGCGAGATAGGCCGGGCTGGCGACCGGGAAGTAGACCTCGTCGGCAAGCTTGTACGCATTGACGCCCGGCCAGTCGCCCGGCCCATAGCGCAGCTCGATATCGACGCCGTCCTGCCCGAAATCGACCGGCGCGTAGAGGGTGGTGATACGCACGGTGACGTCCGGGTGGGCGGCGCGGAACCGGACCATCCGCGGCGCAAGCCAGAGTGCCGCGATCGTCGCCGTCGCCCGCAAGGTGACCGGTCGCCGCTCGAGGCGGCCGAAGATCTGCTCGGTGCCGATATGCAGCCGGTCGAAGCTTTCGCGCACGGTCGGCAGGTAGGCAATCCCGGCATCGGTCAGGGCCAGCGACCGCGGCAGGCGCTTGAAGAGCTGCGCCCCAAGCCAGTCCTCGAGCTGGCGGACCTGTTGGCTGACCGCCGCCTGGGTGACTCCGAGTTCCTCGGCCGCCTCGGTAAAGCTCATGTGCCGCGCCGCGCTATCGAAGGCACGGAGCCAGTTCAGGGGCGGCAGCCGGCGGTGGGAGGGCGGTGGCATAAGTCAGCCTATGGACAAAGACCCAGTTTTGGTTGCGTGCCGGCCGGCCGGACAGCGTGGTATTGAATCGCCTGCCGAGGTACTGGCCTCAGGATAGTCGCCACCGTCGCGCGCGTCATGCGCAGGTTGCAGGAGGGTTTGATGACCGCTGTTAGCCCCCTTCACCAGGCGGAGGCCGCCGGCACGCTCGAGGCCCTGATCCGGAACTACCGATCCAATGGCCCGCTGCAGCGCGAGTTCTATGTCAGCCCTGACATCTTCACGATCGACATGCAGCGCATCTTCAGCCGGTGGTGGCTGTTCGCGGGCCACGCCTGCACCATTCCCAATCCGGGCGATTTCTTCACCTACCGAATCGGCAACGATCCGATCGTCGTCGTGCGCGACGACCACGGCGAGGTCAAGGCGTTCCACAACACCTGCCGCCACCGCGGATCGCTGGTCTGCACCAAGGAATTCGGCCACGCCAAGCGGCTCATCTGCCCGTACCACAGCTGGACCTACGACCTCGGCGGCAAGCTGCTGCTCGACACCAAGCGCGATTTCGGCGTCGATCGCGGCACGCTGTCGCTGCATCCGGTCCACGTGCGCAATGCGGGTGGCCTGATCTTCATCTCGCTCGCCAGCGATCCGCCGAGCTTCGATGAGGCCTTCGCGGCCATCTCGCAGAAGATCAAACCGCACGGCATGGATCGCGCGAAGGTCGCGCACACGATCGACTATCTGGTGAAGGGCAACTGGAAGCTGGTCTTCGAGAACAACCGCGAATGCTACCACTGCCCTGCCAACCACCGGGAATACAACCGCACCGCCTATGACGTGATGCGCGATCAGGGCCGCACCGACCCGGCGCGCATGGCGGAGGTCGAAGCCGTGACTTCAGAAGCCAACGCGCGTTTCGAGGCGCTCGGGCTGGATGTCGGCAACGCCAACTCGAACATGACCGGCACGTTCTTCCGCTGCCAGCGCACCCCGCTGATGAAGGGGTTCGTGACGCAAAGCCTGGATGGCAAGCCTGTGTCCATTCCGATGGGCGACTTCAAGCAGCACGATGTCGGCACGCTGCGCATGACCATCTTCCCGAACTTCTGGCAGCATTCGAACGGCGACTACGCCGCTGCGGCGCGCATCACGCCGCTCGGGCCGGCGCTGACCGCGATCCGCGCGACATGGCTCGTGCACAAGGATGCAGTCGAAGGCAAGGACTACACGCTCGACCGGCTCTTGCCGCTGTGGTCGCTGACCAACGACCAGGACTGGGAGATCGTCGAGAACCAGCAGGCCGGCGTGTCGTCGTCACACTACGTGCCGGGCCCCTACTCGCAGACCAAGGAATTCAACGTCGCGCATTTCGACGAGTGGTATCTGCGCGAAGTCGCCCGCTAGAAGGTATCTTCCGTGATTCCCTCGCACGCACGCATCGTCATCATCGGCGGCGGCGCCATCGGCTGCAGCATCGCCTACCACCTGTCGCTGATGGGCGAGCGCGACGTCGTCCTGATCGAGAAGAGCGGGCTGACACATGGCGCGACCTGGCACGCCGCGGGCCTCGTCGGCCAGCTCCGCAGCAAGCGCAACCTGACGCGGCTGATGCAGAACAGCGTCGAGCTCTACGGACGGCTCGAGCAGGAGACCGGCCAGGCCGTCGAATGGCATCCCGCGGGCAGCCTGCGCCTGGCGTCGTCGGAGGCGCGGTGGAGCGAGCTGAAACGCTCCCTGACCACGGCGCGCAGCTTCAATTTCGAGATCCACGCCCTGTCGCCGAAAGAGGCGCAGGACAAATTCCCGCTGATCACCCTGAACGGCGTCGTCGGCGCCGTGTTCATCCCGACCGACGGCTATGTCGATCCCAGCAGCCTGACCCAGGCCCTGGCCAAGGGTGCCCGCTCGCGCGGGGTGAAGATCCATGAAGGGGTCCTTGTCACGGGCTTCACCCGCAAGGACCGACGCATCACCCAGGTCGCGACCAATCAGGGCACGATCAACTGCGAGATCGTCGTCAACGCCGCCGGAATGTGGGCGCGCCAGATCGGCAGGATGGCGGGCGCACGCGTGCCGGCGGGCGTGGTCGAGCACCAGTACATGATCACCGAGAAATCGGACAAGGTCCCCAAGGGCCTGCCGACGCTGCGCGATCCGGACCGCATCTTCTACCTGAAGCCCGATGTCGGCGCGCTGGTGGTCGGCGGCTGGGAGAAGAACACGGTACCCTTCGGCTCGGGCGGCGTGCCGTTCGAGTTCGGCCGCGAGCTCCTGCCCTCCAACTTCGATCGTTTCGAACAGGTCATCGTGCCCGCCGCCGGGCGCATCCCGGCGCTCAACGACATGGGCATCCGCACCCTGATCAACGGGCCGATCCCGATTTCCCCCGACGGGGAGCCGATCATGGGGCTGGCGCCCGAGCTCGACAATTTCTACGTCGCCTGCGGCTTCACGTCCGGCATCGCGGCGAGTGGCGGCGCCGGCCGCGCCATGGCGCAGTGGATCGTCAACGGCGCTCCCGACCTCGACCTGTGGGCCTTCGACATCCGCCGCTTCGGGCACCACCACATGAGCCAGCGCTACATCGACGAGCGCGCGGTCGAGAGCTATTGGCGCTACTACCAGATCCACTGGCCGGTCGACGAGATGCGCTCCGGCCGTGGCGGCCGGCGAAGCCCGCTCTACCAGACGCTGGCGCGCCAGGGCGCGGTGTTCGGATCGCGCTTCGGCTGGGAGCGACCGAACTGGTTCGCCACGCCTGGCAGTACCACCGCCGACGAACCGAGCTTCGAGGGCCGGCCGAACTGGTTCGAGGCGGTCGGCGCAGAGCACCGCGCGGTGCGCGAGCGCGTCGCGCTCATCGACCAGAGCTCGTTCTCGAAGTTCGAGGTCAACGGACCCGGCGCGTTCGCGGCGCTGCAGCGCATCGCCGCGAACGACCTCGCCAAGCCGGCCGGAGCCGTCACGTATACCCAGCTCTGCAACGAACGCGGGGGCATCGAGGCGGACCTGACCATCGTCCGGCTGGACGACGATCGCTTCTACATCGTCACCGGCAGCGGCTTCGGAATCCGCGACTCGCACTGGATCTCCAGGCATCTGCCGCGCGATGGGTCGGTGTCGATGCACGACGTAACGTCGGCGCGCGCGGTGATCAACCTGTGCGGGCCGCTCGCGCGCAAGGTGCTCGAAAAGGCGACCGACGACGACGTCACCAATGCCAGCTTCCCCTATCTGCAGGCGCGGGAAATCCGCATCGGCTTCGCGCCGGTCCTAGCCGTGCGGATAACCTATGTCGGGGAGCTCGGCTGGGAGCTCCATGTCCCGGTCGAGTACGGCCAGCACGTCTACGAGCGCCTGTGGTCGATCGGCGAGGCCTTCGGCATCGCCAATGCCGGATACCGCGCCATCGAGACGCTGCGGCTGGAGAAACGCTACCTGTACTGGGGCGCGGACATTTCGCCCGACTACAATCCCTATGAGGCGGGGCTTGGATTCTGCGTCGCCCTCGACAAGGGCGACTTCATCGGCCGCGACGCCCTGGCGCGGATCAAGGCCGAGGGGCCGAAGCGCCGCCTCTCCTGCTTCCTGCTCGACCGGCCGGCGCCAGTCTATGGCGGCGAAGCGATCCGGCGCGGGGGCCGGGTCGTGGGGGTCGCCAGCAGCGGCGGCTATGGGCACACGATCGGCAAAAGCATCGTGTACGGCTACCTGCCGGCCGACGAGGCTGGCCATACCGATTTCGAGATCGAGGCTTTCGGCAATACGGTGCCCGCCCAGCGCACGCCGCGCGTACCCTACGACCCGGATCGGCGCCGGATCCTCGGGTGACGCGCTGGCGGACTGCGCCGGCCTGCTAACCTGCTAACGGCGACGCGCGGAACGCTTTTTTGCTGCCTTGCGGGTGGCCCGCTTCGCCGTTTTGGCCTTGCCCCTGGCGCTCGCGCTCTTGCGGCTGGCGGCCTTGCCAGTCCGCTTCTTGGCGGCCTTCTTCGCCTTTTTGGCCTTCGGCGCCGCCTTCTTCGCGGGTTTCCGGGCCGCCTTCTTCTTTGGCGGGGCGGGTCGCGGGCTCGCCGGCTCCGGCGGCAGCCCTATGCCGGTCGGCATCGGCCGCTCCACTGGCGCGGCAGGGGACGGCGCCGGCGCCATGCCCGGCAGTGTCCCTTGCGGCTGCGATGACCCCCCGTCGGGCATTGGGGGCTTCGGTAATGTGTTCATCCGTGCTCTCCCGTTCCGTTGGCCAACCTTGAAGGCGGCTCCGCAATAGAAAGCGGCAAACCGCGTTTGCGCGCAAGAGCCGTCGCGCGAACAACCGAAAGAGGTTGAGGATAAAAGCCGCCATGCGCCCGATCCGCCGTTGAGCGCCCGAGATCGCCGGCACGTGCAGATTGCTGATTCCTATGGCATTGTTGCCGCGGCTTGGTCGCTGACGCCGTTGGCGTGCCGCACAGCCGACAGGCACGTCCGCAGGGGGAGCCATCATGCACATGCAAAGAGAGGCCGATGCCATTCGGCAGGTCGGTCCGTGGTCGAGTATTCGGTTCCAGGCCGAAGGCAGGCAGGGTGGTGGTGCCAGCGACAGACCGCTTTTCATCGGCGGCCGCAAGGTCCGCGTCCTGGTGGTCGAGGATGACGCGCTGATCGCGATGGACCTTTCGGTCAGCATCTCGCAGCTCGGCGGCGACGTGGTCGAAGTCGCGACGACAGCCAACGAGGCCATGCAGTTCGTCCGCGATCTGCAACCCGATGTCGTTCTGATGGATGTCCGGTTGCGCGGCGAACCGGACGGGGTGGAGGCCGCGCAGATCATTCGCGCACGGGGCACGACGCCGATCGTCTTCGTCACCGGGAATTCAGACCCCGAAACCTTGCGGCGGATGACCCGGCTCGAGGGCGCGCAGATCATCCTCAAGCCGGTGCTGATCAACGAGCTGCGCGATGCGATCATCCGGGCCTATGATCATTGAAACGAACGACTGACCAGTAACCCTCCATGACACGACTGGACCCGACCTCCCTGCCCGAGCGCTTCGCCGATGTCGATGCGCTCGAAGATTTCATGACGCTGCCCAGCCAGGCACTCATCGACGACCTCGCGCGCGTGCCGGGCGATATCATCGTGCTCGGCATCGGCGGCAAGATGGGCCCGACCCTGGCGCGGCTGGCGAAGCGCGCCGCTCCCAGCAAGCGCGTGGTGGGCGTCGCCCGCTTCTCGGAACCCGGCCTCCAGGAAAGGCTCGCGGCGTGGGGCATCGAGACGATCTCTTGCGACCTGCTCGACCGTGACGCAATCGCGAAGCTGCCAAAGCTCGAGAACGTCATCTACATGGCCGGCCGCAAGTTCGGCTCATCCGGTGCCGAGCACCTCACCTGGGCGATGAACGCGTTCGTTCCGGCGCTCGTCGCGGAGGCCTTCGCGAAATCGCGGATCGTCGCCTTCTCGACCGGGTGCGTGTATCCCTTCGTCAGCGTGCTGCATCAGGGCGCCACCGAACAGGTGCCGCCCAACCCGCCGCCGGGCGAGTATGCGAATTCCTGCGTCGCGCGCGAACGGACCTTCCAGTACTTCTCCCACAAGCTGGGCACCGCCGGGCGGCTGATCCGCCTCAACTACGCGATCGACATGCGCTATGGCGTGCTGTTCGACATCGCCGGCCGGGTGAAGGCCGGCGCGCCGGTCGGCCTTTCGACCGGCCATGTCAACGTGATCTGGCAGGGCGACGCCAATGCGCAGGCCTTGCGCGCGCTCAGGCACTGCACGGCGCCGTCGAGCCCGCTGAATGTGAGCGGCCCGGAGGTGGCGAGCGTGCGTGCGATGGCGGAAGCATTCGGCGACAAACTCGGGAAGAAACCCGTCTTCACCGGTGTCGAGGCCGACACCGCCTGGCTGGTCAACACCGCAGAGGCCACGCGGCTGTTCGGATATCCCCTGGTGCCCCTGCGCCGCATGATCGACTGGATCGCCGACTGGGTCGCGCGCGACATGAAGAGCCTCGGCAAGGATACTCATTTCGACGTGCGCGATGGCGTCTTCTGACGGACTTGAACGCCGCACTCTTCTTGTCAGCGATATTCCCGCCGCATACGCGCTTTCGGTCGAGGCCGGATGGAACCAGACGCAGGCCGACTGGCGCCTGATGCTCGACCACGGCAGCGGTTTCGGCGTCACCGACGGCGGCCGGCTGGTCGCCAGCGCCCTGGTCCATGGCTTCGGCCCGGTGAGCTGGATCAGCATGGTGCTCGTGACGCGCGATCACCGTCGGCGCGGCCTTGCGACGGAGCTGCTGGCGCGCTGCATCCGCGTGCTGACGGACAAGGGCATCGTCCCCGGACTCGATGCCACCGAGGCCGGCCGCACGGTGTATGAGCCCCTCGGCTTTCGCCCGACGTTCGCCCTGGACCGGCGCGTCGTCACCATCATGGACAATGTCATTTCCGCGCCGGCGAACGTCCGCCCGCTCGTGCCGACCGACCTGCCGGCCGTCGCGCGATACGACGCCGGCATCTTCGGTGCCGATCGCAGTCACATCCTGCGCCATCTGCAGAAGCGCGCGCCGGAACTGGCCTGCGTCGCCGAGGAAGGCGGCAAGATTCTTGGATTCGTCCTGGGTCGCGACGGCCGGGAAGCGACCCAGATCGGGCCGGTGATGGCGGACGACCCCGCCGTGGCGATCAGGCTGATCGATGCGGCCCTCGCCAGGGTGTCGGGCCGCGTCTACATCGATTCGCTCGACCGGCACCGCGAGCTGAACGCGCATCTGGCCATGCGTGGCTTCGACATCCAGCGTGGCTTCACGCGCATGCTGCTGGGCCGCGCGACGCCGTTCGACGATCCCGCGCGCACCTTCGCTATCGCCGGACCCGAGCTGGCTTGAGACGAAAGCAAAAGGGGCGAGCCTTTGCCCGCCCCTTTGCCGCAATCCAAAAGAACCGGCGCTACATCGACCGCTTGGTCATCTTGAGCGCGGGATCGAGGAACTCGTTGGTATAGGCCGACTTGATGTCGAACGGCTTGTCGAGTGAGAAGAACGTCTCGACGAGCTTGTAGTCATCGGCCATGCGCTTCTCGTCCATCCAGCCGAGACCCTTGGTCTGCGAAGTCTGGTCGCTCATCAAATCCATGACGAGGTTCCAGTTTTCCAGCTCGTTGTCGAACTTCAGCGCGCCGTGCGCCTCGACGAGGGCCTCGACACAAGGTTTGGAGTTGGCGACGCAATCGGCGAAGGCCTTCTGCGTGACCTTGGTGAAGGCCGCGACCTTGTCCTTCTTGTCGCGCAGAAAGGGGCCGTAAGCGATGACGGTGTTGCCGTAGGGGTTCAGCCCCGCCTCGCGCCACGGCAGGAAGCCCATGTCGGCGCCCAGCTCGCGCGTGAAAACGTGGTGCAGGTTGTAGAACGACGTCGTCGCATCGATGGCCTTCGCCTTCAGCGCCGACAGTTTCGCGTTCGCGTCGATATTGACCCACGTCACCGAGTTGGGATCGACGTTGTTCGCCTTGGCAAGTGCCGGCCACATCTGGCGTGCGGCGTCGCCCGCGGGGTTGCCGATCTTCTTGCCGGCGAGATCCTTCACACCCGTAATGCCGGAGCTCTTGAGCCAGTACAGGCCCTGCGGCGAGTTGGCATAGACGTTCATGACGCCCACGAGGTCGGCGCCCTTGCCCTTCGCGACGAGGACGACGCCCATGTCCGACAATCCGAGCTGCGCCGCGCCGGCGCCGACCTTCTGTGCTGCAGCCGCCGAGCCGCGCAGGTGCTCGAAGCTGACATCGAGGCCGGCCTTCTCGTACAGTCCCATCTTCTTGGCGTAGTAGTAGGGCGCGTGATCGCCGCCGGCGACCCATTGAAAGGCGAAATTGACCTTCTCAAGGCCTTGCGCGGCGGCGGCGCCGGTCAGGGCGACGAGCGAAGTGGCAAGCGCAGCGAAGCGGATGAGCATATCTGTCCTCCCGTTGGTGCCGCGGCGGCTTGCATGGGCAGGCCCGCTCAGCTAGCACTTGTAACCGGTTGGTTATTAAAGAGAGCGACATGGGCGGTGTCAATCGCTCCCGCCGCCGTGGTCGCCCCAGGCGCGGCACCGGGGGGCCGGAGCTCAGCAAGCAGCGGATTCTTGACGCTGCCACAGCGGAGTTCGCGCAGAACGGCTTCGGCGGGGCGCGAATCAACGAAATCGCGCGCCGCGCCGATACCAACAAGCGGATGCTCTATCACTATTTCGGCGGCAAGGACGGCCTGTACGTGGCCGTTCTGGAAGACGCCTATGGCGCATTCCGCATGGCCGAACGCAAGCTCAGCATTGACGACCTGGCACCGGACGAAGGGGTCCGCCGGCTGGTCGAGTTCACATTCGACTATTGCGCCGAGAACCCGCGCTTTATCGCCCTGCTCAACAACGAGAACCTCTATCGCGGCCGCCATGTCAGAAAATCGGCGCGCGTCCGCTCGCTGTATTCGCCGCTGATCGAGACCATCGAACGCCTGCTCGAGCGCGGCAGCAAGGACGGCACGTTCCGCAACGGCATCGATCCCGTCCGCTTCTACATCAGCGTTGCATCCCTCGCCTATTTCTACTTCTCCAACGTTCACACGCTGTCGGCGGCGTTTGGCCGCGATTTCACGGCGGCCGCCGAGCGCAAGGCCCAGCGTCGCCATGTCGTCGACCTCGTGCTGAGCGCGCTGCGCCTTGACAGGGGCGGCAGGTTGGCGAGAAAATAACCAAACGGTTACTTTTGAGGTCACTGATGGCTCTCGACCGTTCGCAGATTCCGGCCGATGCGCTCTCCATCCTGCGGCGCGGTGCGGTCATCCCTGCGCATCCCCTGGCGCTCGATGCCCAGCGCAAGCTGGACAAGCGCCGCCAGCGCGCCCTCACCCGCTACTACATCGACGCCGGTTCCGGCGGCCTCGCCGTCGGCGTGCACACGACCCAGTTCGCCATCCGCGATGTCGGGCTCTACGAGCCGGTCCTGCGCCTCGCGATCGAGACGGCCGACGAGTGGACGAACCGCCCGCTGGTCAAGATCGCGGGTCTCGCCGGGCGGACCGAGCAGGCCGTGAAGGAGGCGAAAATCGCCGCGTCGCTCGGCTACCACGCGGGCCTGCTGAGCCTTGCCGCGTTCAAGGGAACGAGCGAGGACGAGATGGTGGCGCACTGCGCCGCAGTGGCCCGCGAGATCCCGGTCGTGGGCTTCTACCTGCAGACGGCGGTCGGCGGGGTTCCGCTGCCGGTCAGCTTCTGGCGCCGGTTCGCCGAGATCGACAACGTCATCGCCATCAAGATGGCGCCGTTCAACCGATACCGTACGCTGGACGTCATCCGCGGCGTGATCGAGGCGAAGGCAGAGGACCGCATCACGCTCTACACGGGCAACGACGACCATATCGTGCTCGACCTGCTCTGCCCGTTCGACGTCCGGCGCAACGGCGAGGCGGTACGGGTGCGCGTGCGCGGCGGCCTGCTTGGCCACTGGAGCGTCTGGACCAAAGCGGCGGTGGACCTGCTGGAGCGCCTGCACCGCGCCGTCGATGCGAACGACATCAATCTCGACCTGCTCGCCCTCGACAGCCGCGTCACGGACTGCAACGCCGCCGTGTTCGACGTCGCCAACGACTTCCACGGCGTCATCGCCGGCTGCCACGAGGTGCTGCGGCGCCAGGGCCTTCTTGAAGGCATCTGGTGCCTCGATCCCAAGGAGACGCTCGGCCGCGGCCAGGCCGAGGAGCTGACGCGCGTGGCGAAAGCGCATCCCGACCTGACCGACGACGAGTTCGTCCGGGCCAACCTGCAGCGATGGCTGTCATGAGCCTGAGCAACGCGCAGCTCGACGCCTACAACGCGGTCGGCCATCTGACCGTGCCGGGCGTGTTCACGCCGGCAGCGATGGATGAGGCGATCGCCGATGCGCAGGCCTGGGGCGACGAGGTGCTGGCCGGGCTCGGCGAGGCCGAACGCAAATGGTATCTCGACGCAGGCGTGGCCAAGCAGGTGCTGCGCAAGCTCGACAATCCGGCGTTTCACCGTCCTGCCTTCCGCGAGCTGGCGACGGCTCCAGCCCTCTTATCACTCGTGGAATCGATCATCGGGCCAGGCGTCACGGTCTACTTCAGTCAGATTTTCTTCAAACCGCCCGAAGGCGGCGGCCCGAAGCCGGTGCACCAGGACAATTTCTATTTCGGCCCCAAGGACCGCGACGAAATGGTCACGGCGTGGGTGGCCCTCGACGACGCGACGGTGGAGAACGGCTGCCTTTATTTCGGCGAAGGCACCAACCGCGGCCCGGTGATTCCGCACACTTTTCCGGTAGGCGAACCGTTCAACCTGCTGATCCCCGACGACGTCGCGGCGCGCCAGACGATGTCACCCGCCCCGGTGCCCAAGGGTGGCGTGTCGTTCCACCATGGCAACACCTACCACCAGTCGGGGCGTAACCTGTCAACGCGCTGGCGTCGCGCGGTGGCTTTCCACTATGGTAGTCACGAAACCCGGTTCGTCACGCCGGCGCTGCGCTACGACGATACAGTGTACGTGGCCGCAAGCTGATCCGGGATCAAGAGCAGCAGGGACACGCACGCCGCAATGGAAAGCACTGCCGAGTCCGCACGACGCTGGGGTCTTGCGATCCTCGTCCATGTGCTGCTGGTCCTGGTCTGGCACTACGGCATCATCATCGGCCAGGTGCCGAAATTCGTCATGCCGACGCCGCTGGACACGCTCAACGCGTTGATCGAGCCGAACTATCGCTGGTGGGAGAATTCCGTTGTCACCGCGACCGAGATTTTCGGCGGCTATTTCCTTGCGGTGGTGATCGGGGTCTCGCTGGCCCTCGTCTTTTCATGGTCGCGCACCCTGCAGAGCCTGGTGATGCCGCTGCTGGTGAGCCTCAACATGGTGCCGAAAGTGGCGCTCGGGCCGCTGTTCATCGTGTGGATGAGCTACGGCCTCATCCCGAACATGCTGATCGCCTTCACGATCTGCTTCTTCCCGATCCTGCTGACCACGGCGCGCGGGCTGCGGGAGGTCGAGCCGGACCTGCTCGATCTCGTGCGCTCGCTCAAGGGGTCGAGGTGGCAGATCTTCACGAAGATCCAGCTTCCCGGCGCCCTGCCCTACATCTTCTCCGGCATGAAGGTCGCCGCCGTCCTGGCCGTGGCCGGCGCCATTGTCGGCGAGTTCCTCGGCTCGGACCGCGGTCTCGGCTATCTCATGCTGCAGGTCCAGGTGACCCTCGACACCGCGGCGATGTTCATGGCCGTGATCCTCATCAGCCTGATCGGGGTGCTGCTCTACGGCCTGGTTCTCCTGGCCGAGCGCCTCATTGTCGTGCGCGACGCCCGCGTCAACTGACCCGCCCGTGGCGCCCAATCCCGTGTCCGAGCCATTCATCCATCTTGCAGGCGTGCGCAAGATCTATCGCACGCGCGGCAAGGAATTCCTCGCCGTGTCGGAGGCGACGTTCGATGTCGCAGCCGGCGAGCTGGTCTCGCTGGTCGGCCCGTCGGGATGCGGCAAGTCGACGCTTCTGAAGATCATCGCCGGCTTGCATCCGCATGACGGCGGCACGATGCGCATCGGCTCGTCCGCGGATTCCTTCGACCCCGGCCGCGACATCGGCATGGTCTTCCAGCAGGCGCTGCTGCTGAAGTGGCGGAAGGTCATCGACAACGTGCTGCTGCCGGCGGAAATCCTCGGCCTGCCGCGCAAGGCAAGCCGCGACCGCGCCCGCGACCTGCTCGCCCTCGTCGGGCTCGCCGGCTACGAGGACAAGTACCCGTACGAGCTCTCGGGCGGCATGCAGCAGCGCGCGGCGATCGCGCGCTCCCTTGTGCACGACCCCAAGGTCATCCTGATGGATGAGCCGTTCGGCGCCCTCGATGCGCTGACGCGCGAGCGGATGAACCTCGAACTGCTCCGCATCTGGCGGGAGAGCCGCAAGACGATCCTGTTCGTCACCCACGGCATCGCCGAGGCCGTGTTCCTCGGCACGCGCGTCATCGTGCTGACGGCGGGGCCGGCGCGGATGGCGGACAATTTCCCGATCGAGCTGCCTCACCCCCGCACGCTCGACATGAAGACGCACGAAATCTTCGGCGACTACACGCGCCGCATCTACCGCCTGCTCGGCATGGAGTGATCAGGCGACGCGGGTACCCCGGCGTCCTTCGTACAAGTCGCGACCGGCCACCAGCGCCGCGATCTTCGCATCGGCGATCGACCGCTTGAGCATCCAGAACCCGCAATCGGGATGGATGTAGCGGACGCGGCCGGCACCGAGCAGGGACTCGGCCCGCTCGATCGTGCGGGCGATCTGGTCCGCGGTCTCGACCTCGGTCTGCTTGATGTCCACGGCACCGAGCCCCATGCCGATCTCCGGACGCAGGTTGCGGAAGATCGCCAGCTCCTCGCTGGGGCGGTGAGCGTTCTCCATCACGATGTGATCGACGTGGAGGCTGTTCAGATACTCGATGAGCTGGTCCCACGACCCTTTCTGGATCGACTGGCCGCCGTAATTGCCGAAGCACAGATGCACCGCCGCCTTGCCCTTCACGGCATCCAGCACCTTGTTGATGGCGCGCGAGGCCCAGCGCCATTCGCCGGGGCTGCCCGGCAGGTTCGCCTCGTCGACCTGGACCACGTCGGCCTCGCAATGACGCACCTGCTCGGCCAGGACCTCCGCGAGGCCATCGGCGACCCCGGCGACGTCCGCGTAGTGCTTGTTGACCAGCGTCTTCGCCAGCATGTGGGGGCCGGTCAGCGTGAACTTCAGCGGCTTGCGCGACAGCCGCCGGGCGCGGGCGCACGCCGAAGGCAGGTCCAGCGTCCCGCTGCCGAGAGGCCCGTCGACGACACCGGGCGGGCGGGTGCGGAAGGACATGCCGCGCTGTTCGCGATAGGCGATCAGCTCGTCGAACCGGATTGCGGTGCGCATACCCGCCATCGGCCTGACGAAATACTCGATCATCCCGTTGGTCTCGGGATGGTTGATGTCGAAGCGGTAGAGCTCGCCGTCGCACACCAGATCGATGCCGGCCATCTCCTGCGTGTGCAGGACCACCCGCGTCGCGTCGACCAATGCCTGTTCCGACGGAAGCGCCTGGAGCCAATCAGGGATGGGATACGAGCCGACCACGGTTGTCTGGATGCGCATGGGGTTTCCCGCAAAAGTATCCGTTTGGTTACTTTAACCTAGCGTCGGTTCCGGCGCGCCGCAAGGCCGGATCACTTGCTGTTGCGAAGGGCCTCGAGCAGGGCCAGCAGGCGCTCGTCGCGCCGGCTCTCAAGCTGTTCGATCGAACGGCCACGCGCCTCCTCGGCCACGCCGGCGGCGATCCTGGCCTGCACCTCGGGCGTAAGCGCCGGAGCGCCAAGGTCCTGCCACCAGCTTTGCATCGGGCCGGCGAACTGCGCCATGAAGTGGTCGATGCCGCCCGCCCCGCCCGCAAGGTGGAAGGTCAGGTGCGGCCCCATCAGGGCCCAGCGCAGCCCCGGACCCGAAGCAATCGCTTCGTCGACATCGGCGACACTCGCCACGCCGTCGGCCACGAGGCTTACGGCTTCGCGCCACATCGCCGCCTGCAGGCGGTTCGCGACGTGTCCCTTCACTTCCTTGCGGATATGGATCGGCCGCTTGCCGATGGCGGCATAGAACGCCATCGCCCGCTCGATCGCCTCCGGGGATGTCCGCGCTCCGCCGACGACTTCGACCAACGGAATCAGATGGGGCGGATTGAACGGATGGCCGATGACGCAGCGCTCGGGGTGGCGGCAGACCTCCTGCAGCCGGCTCATCAGCAGCCCTGACGAGCTCGAGGCAATGATCGCGTCGGCAGGTGCGGCATCATCGAGAGACGCGAAAAGCGAGCGCTTGAGGTCCTCGCGCTCGGGGCCGTTCTCCTGGATGAATTGCGCACCGCGTACCGCTTCCGCGACATCGCGCACGAAAGTCAGACGTGGAGGCTGCTCTGCGGCAGCGGCGCCGAGCCGGCGCAGTACCGGCCAGATATCCCCGATGCGCCGGTGCAGCGACGCTTCGGCATCAGGCGCGGGATCGCTGGCGGTAACCTCGAGCCCCCGCGCGAGAAACAGCGCGGCCCAGCTCGCGCCGATCGTGCCAGTGCCGATGACGGCGACGCGGCGAATACCCGCGCTGTCGGCCATCGGGCCGCGGCGCTACTCGGCCGCGTTGCCGACCTTCGGAACGAATGCCCGCTCGGTGAAGTGCTCGTTGCCCGTGGCAAGCTTCAGGCCGACCTGCTTGATCGCGTTATCGTCGACTTTCTCCAGCGGCACATAGAAGCGGTCGTGCTCGCGGATGAACGTATCGTTATCGACGCGGTTGTAGCAGCACAGCAAGGTCCAGCGGCGATGCGGCGACGCGTTCTGCCCGGAACGGTGCAGTGTGTTGCTGTGGAAGAACAGGGCGTCACCGGGCTCCAGTTCGCACGGCACGACGTCGAGCTTCTTGGTGATCTCGGCCATGCGCTTCGGGTCGGCGATGTTCTGCCCCTCGCCCGGCACCGGCACGTGGTCGATACGCCCGAGCTTGTGCGAGCGCCGCACAAGCTGGAGGCAGCCATTCTCCACGAAGGAGCGGTCGAGCGCGATCTGGCAGCTCGCCATGTCGGGGAAGAGGCAGCCGTTGTAGTACCAGTAGCCATAGTCCTGGTGCCATTCCCAGGCGCCGCCGACGAACGGCTCCTTGGCCGTCAACTTGGACTGGAAGTGATAGATCGGGCCGCCGAGGAGATCTTCCATCGTGTCGACCATGCGTGCGCAGCGCGCGGCCATGCCATAGACGCTGTCGCCGGCCCGGTTCCACAGCGCGATACGCGTGGCGGCGCCGTTCGCGTCGGCGCGGTCGATCATGTGATTGCGGATTTCGGGGTCGACTTCCATGGCCCGGCGGAGGAGATCGGTTTCCTCGCGGTCGAACATCCCGCGGACGATCACAAATCCGTTTTCGTCATAGGCGCGACGCAGCTCAGGCGTCATCAGGGAAGGCATCGGTTTCCTCCGAACATAGGTCTACGGGCAGCCGAACGCCGCCACCTTGAGCATACATTAAATCCGCCCGTTCGGCCGGACAACTTCTCCAGCCGAATGGGAGCCAGACCGATTTAGCTACCCTTCAGCCGCTTGACGCAGTTAACCAGAGATTGCAGCAGGTCGCCGATCAGCTTTTTGGCCGCCTCGTCGGTGAGCTCGCCGGCCTCGTTGAACTTGGTATTGGCGGCCGCGATCATGACCTCTGGCTTGTTAATCAGTGTTGCGTTCAGGAAGACGAAGCACTGGCGCAGATGATACTGCGCGCGCGCCGAGCCCAGCATCCCCGGCGACGCCCCCATGATCGCGATCGGCTTTTCATTGAACGGCTGGTTTGGCGGCCGCGAGGCCCAGTCGATCGCGTTCTTCAGCACGCCCGGAATGGAATAGTTGTATTCCGGCGTGACGAGCAGGAGAGCATCGGCCGCGGCGATCTTGTCGCGCAGCTCCTGCACAGGAGCCGGGAAGCCGGCCGCCTTCACGTCTTCGTTGTAGAGAGGTATCGGCGCGATATCGAAGGTCTCGAGGACGGCACCGGCGGGCACGAGCTTCTGCGCGGCACGGAGCGCCGCGGTGTTGTACGACGCCTTGCGGAGGCTTCCGGACATGCCCAGGATCTTGATCGATTCAGCCATACGGCTCCTTGCTGATAAGTAAGCGGTGGTACTTCAATTCTCGCCCGTCAGGAGCGAAACGCCAAGACGGGCGCGGCGGATCAGCCACGCACTCGGCCGATAGCGAGGATCGCGCGTGAACGCGCTGAGCGCCTCCAGGATCGCCAGGATGCGCGCGGCCCCGATTGCATCGCCCATGGCCAGCGGACCGCGCGGATAGCCGAGACCGAGCTGCACGGCGCGGTCGATGTCCTCCGGCGTTGCGATGCGCTGCTGCGCGATGTCGCAGCCGATGTTGACGATCATTGCGACGACGCGCTGCGCCACGAATCCCGGACTGTCGTAAAGGCGTGAAACCGGCGTGCCGTCGGCGCCCAGCAGAGCCAGCGCCGAGGCAAGGTAGTCCTGGCCGGTGAGCGGCGTCGTCATGACGCTGCGCCGGCGCCCGAGGCCGAACAGCATGTCGATTCCGACCGTGCGGCGCGCATCGAGACCGGCATTGAGCGCGGCCGTCGTCGCGTCCTCGCCGAGCGGTGCGACCAGGCATAACGAATTGGTGCCGGGGCGATCGCCGGTGTCGAGCTGCCAGCCCGCGCTCTCCACCAGCTTGCGCAGTTCCGCCCGCCACGCCACTTCGGCGGCGACGATCCAGACCGGGACACGCTTGCCGGAGGGATTCGCCTGCGCCGCCTCGGGCACGAGCTTGCCGTCGCGGTACTGATAGAACCCTCGCCCGGTCTTGCGTCCGAACAGGCCGGCGGCATAGCGCTGGCGCAGCAGGTAAGACGGCCGGAAGCGCGGCTCCTGATAGAACTGGTCATAGATCGACTCCATGACCGGGTGAGAGACGTCGACGCCGGTCAGGTCCATGAGCTCGAACGGCCCCATCCGGAATCCGGCCGCATCGCGCAGAATACGGTCGACCTCGTCGAAGGGCGCCACACCTTCCTGCAGGATCCGCAGCGCCTCGGTGCCGAAGCCGCGTCCCGCATGATTCACGATGAAACCAGGCGTGTCCGCGGCGCGCACAGGCTGGTGGCCGACGCGGACCGCGACCTTTGTCAGCGCCTCGCCGACCCACGGTTCGGTCAGGATGCCGTCGATCACTTCGACGACCTTCATGAGCGGCACGGGGTTGAAGAAATGGAAGCCGCCGACACGCCCCGGGCGCCGGCAGCCCTTTGCGATCGCCGTGACCGACAGCGACGACGTGTTGCTGGCAAGCAGGCAGTCGTCGCCGACGATGTCTTCAAGCTTGGCGAAGAGCGCCTGCTTGGCCGCGAGGTCCTCAACGATCGCCTCGATCACGATATGGCAGCCATTGAGGCCGGCCTCGTCACCAATCACCTGCAACCGCGCGGTCGCATCGCGTGCGCCGTCGGCAGTCATCCGGCCTTTGCCGGCGAGCATTTCGAATGTCCGCGCGAGTTCCGTGCAGGCCTGGTCGGCCGCGCCGGCGCGGCTGTCGAGCATGCGGACCGTCACGCCCGCCGCCGCCGCAACCTGTGCAATGCCGCGGCCCATGGCGCCGGTCCCGACAATCCCGAGCGTGAGATCGCCGCGGTCGATGTCAATCATCTAGGAAACCCCTGATAGTCGCTGCAGGCTCAATTTTCGCACCGCGAAACTGGGTTTCGCAGTTCTTGACGGCGAAGTTAGGCGGCCCCTATCGTCTTGTAAACCGCGCCAGCAGGCACAATGGCGACAGCGTCACCACACAAGGCCCGTTCCAGAGCCGCCCGTTTCCCGGCCGGCGACGTGGATACGCCGCTGGCTGCCAACGCCAACAAGGATCGCCAGTTCGTTATCGCCCTAGCGCGGGGGCTGGACATCCTGCGCGCGTTCACGCCGCAGGACGGCCTGCTGGGCAACCAGGAGATCGCGGCCCGAACCGGCCTGCCGCGGCCCACCATCTCCCGCCTCACGCATACGCTGACGCGGCTTGGCTACCTCAAGCATTCCGAGCGTCTCGGCAAATACCAGCTCGGCACGGCCGTGCTGTCGCTTGGCTATGCCGTGCTCGCGAATATCGGGCTGAGGCAGGTTGCACGGCCGTTCATGCAGGAACTGGCCGACTACGCAAATGCATCGGTGTCGCTGGGCAGCCGCGACCGCCTGAACATGGTTTATATCGAGCACTGCCGCGCCATCGGAACCGTCACCCTCAGGCTGGACCTCGGGTCGCGTATCCCGATCGCGACAACCGCGATGGGCCGCGCCCTGCTCGCCGCCCTGCCGGCAGACGAGCGTGACTACCTGACGCAGCATATCGCCCGCCGCGATCCCGCCAACTGGCCGCGCGTCCGTGCCGGGATCGAACGTGCGGTCGAGGATTACAAGGCGAAGGGCTTCGTCATGTCGGCCGGCGACTGGCAGACCGACGTCCATGCGGTGGGCGTTCCGATGATCGCACCGGACGGATCCGGGATCGTCGCCTTCAATTGCGGCGGTCCGTCTTTCCTGTTCGACCGCAAACGGCTGACGACGGATCTGGGGCCACGCCTGGTCAACCTCGTGCGCAATGTCGAGGCGGCCCTGACCCATCGCTGATGGGCAGGCCCCGCCCGGCGGCTCAGAGGCGCGTCGACACGACCCGGCCGTCGCGGCCGACCGGCGCCGCACCGGACAGGAACCGGATGATTTCGCCGGTCTCGTCGACCAACGGCAGGATGATGCGCCGCCATTGCGCGATCACCAGCGCACCGGCCGGGCCATAGGCGCTCAAGGCAGGTTCGCGCCTGGCAAGCACCGCACGATACATCGCCAGCGAGAACTCCCGGATATAGGCACTCGCGCCGTGCGTCGACAGCAGCCGCCCCGTCATGTCGGCATCCGACACGGATGCAAGCGTGCTGCCGTACAGGCGGTACCGGACATCCCGTCCCCGATCGACGACGTCGACCAGCATCACGTAGCCGAGCGCGCCGCGCATGCCCAGCGGATCGATGCGATCGGCACGCGGCAGCGCATTCGCTTCTTTCAATCCCACCCAGTACTCGAGCAAGGCGCTCAGCGGCGGCGCGGCCAACTGCTCTGCCGACGGGCTCCAGACAACCTCGGGCCCCTGCGCGCCGTTCTTGCGGAAGACATGGCGCATGGGGCCAAGATCGCCGGCACCGATGGACGCGGCCCAGTCCGCGGCTCTCGACCAATCGAGCGGCCGCGCAAGGGTGATTACTTCACTCACGATATCGTCACGCGATTTCGAGGATAGGCTGGCATTATACTTCAATACGCCGCCGCCGTCTTCGCGATGCGTCAATCTGTCCGCGCAGATGCACGGTATTTGCCTCAAATTTTCTTCGACCTTCTACGGACGTTTACGTCGACCGCGGCGTGCGGGCGACGTTAATGGTAAATGCCGGCTGCCGCTGGACTTCGATTTGCAAACATGACTTTCTTTCGGCCGGCCATGCTGCCGAACAATGGAGACATAAAGTGAATCCCAAAGGTCCGATATTGCTGACGGGCGCCGCCGGCGCGCTCGGCAAGTACCTGCGCACCCGCCTGCTGGAGCGCTACAAACGCCTGCGGATTTCCGACAAGTCCAAGATGGATCCGCTCGCACCCGGCGAAGAAGCCATGGTCTGTGACCTCGCCGACCTGGCGGCTGTCGAAAAGATCGTCAAGGGCGCCGGCGCCATCGTGCATTTCGGCGCCTTCTCGGTCGAATCCGACTGGCAGACGATCCTGCAAAGCAACATCATCGGCACGTACAACGTCTACGAGGCCGCGCGACGCCACGGCGTGAAGCGGATCGTGTTCGCCAGCACCAACCACGTCGTCGGATTCCATCCGAGCTACAAGGTGATCGACCTCAACGCCGCGCACCGGCCGGACACGTATTACGGCGTCTCGAAGGCGTTCGGCGAGGACCTCAGCAGCCTGTATGTCGACAAGTACAATCTCGAGGTCGCGTGTCTGCGGATCGGCTCCGCGCTGCCGGAGCCGAAGGACATCCGACACCTTTCCACCTGGCTGAGCCTGCCCGATCTGTACCGGATGGTGCAGGCCTGCCTCGACGCGCCGGTGCTCGGTTTCACCGTGCTCTACGGCAGCTCCAACAACGACCGCCAATGGTGGGACAATTCGCTCTGCACCAACGTGCAATACCGTCCCCAGGACAACGCCGAGAACTACGCGGAGCGCATCCTTCTCCAAGGCGACACGCGCGACGAGAACGACCCGGGTCGCCGCTTCATCGGCGGATCCTTCCCTGCCGACGGCTACGTGCCGCGCTAGGCGACCGCAAGAGCCTGACCGGGTGGCACTCCGTCATCGCATCGAATTGCCGCGGAGTGCCACCTGCTTCAGGGCGCGGCTTTCCCGCGCCATGACCTCCACGCGGACGGTCGCGGTGCCCTGCCTTTCAAAGCCCAGTTCCTGTGCGGCCCGGCGCGAGACGTCGATGATGCGCCCCGCGATGAAGGGCCCCCTGTCATTCACCCGCAGGACGACGGAGCGGCCGTTCTCGAGATTGGTCACATTGACCAGCGTCGGCAGCGGCAGCGTGGGATGGGCCGCCGTCAGCGCGTGCATGTCATAGATCTCGCCATTGGCCGTGAGGCGGCCGTGGAAGTCTATGCCGCGCGCTTCGCCGCCATAGAATGAAGCGATCCCGGTCCTGCGATAGCCGAAATCTTCCGTGGGGCGGTACCAGACGCCATCGATTTGGTAAGGCGCCCCGACCTTGTAGTGCGGATATACCGCCACCGGCCCGTGGGGCTGCGAAACCCTCACGACAACCGCCGCAACGACGAGCAGGCCGATCGCAAGAATCGAGGACGCCAGCGCCGCGCGCCGCTGCCCGGTGCTAGCCCGGGCCGAAGGCCGGCGCGCGAAGGTCGGTCGGCCGCGGCTGCGCGAGGCGGGCAGGACGCTTCGGGTCGTGGCCAGTTTCGACAATCTTGCCGCCCAGGAATGGAATGCTTCGAGCAACCGGAGGATTGAGCATGTGAATATGGCAGCTTTGGGGGCGAGACAATGGCGGTGATGTGCAACCGGGAGGGGCGACCATGCCCGCGCAGGGTTTTGCCGCCATCGGCGTGTAGAGATTTAGCGGCGAACACGCCGATGGCGGCATCAGCCGCCAGCCAGTCACCACGTGAGGAAAATCACCATGCGAGCAGCGAAATTTGCCCCTTACGCCATAGCTCTTGCCATTGGCGGCGCGGCGGCCGCCACCTTTCCCTCCCTCGCCCTCGCGCAGCCGGCCGCCGCGCCGCAGGCGCAGCGGCAGGAACGGCCGGACCGGATCGAGGGCCGTATTTCCTTCCTGCGCACCGAGCTGCAGATCACCCAGGCGCAAGCCCCGCTTTGGGACGCAGTCGCCAATGTCATGCGCGACAACAACCGGGCGATGCGCGACGCCTTTGCGCAGCGTCCGTCGCGCGACACCCCGGCGACGGCGCTCGACCGGCTGGAGCGGCGTCAGAAGTTCGCCGAACTCCAGGCCGCCTCGACGGCAAAGTTGCGCAACGCCGTGGCGCCGCTCTACGCAGCGATGAGCGACGACCAGAAGAAGAATGCGGACCAGCTCCTGGGCGGTTCGCACCGCGGCCGGATGGGCCATCGCCGCATCTGACCGGGTCGACAGACCGGGGCGCCCGTCGCGTGCCATGCGGCGGGCGCCCTTCCGGTCGGCATCAGCTCATCACACGTTCAAGGCGCTTCGTCCATCGCATGGCGAAGCTTGACTCGGGACCCGGCCGAAGCGCGCCCAATGGGGTACGCAATGTCAAAGTTTTCCTTGCCGGTTGCCGCGCGTTACTTTGGTGGCATCGACAGCTTCCACGGCAATGCTGCTCATGAGCGACCGCCAGGCGGGCCCGCTCATCAAGCGCGCGTACGGGGAGGAGTGCGATTGCGAGGAAAACCATACTCGCCGTCATTGCACAAACCGATGAACGAAGCGAAATCCGTCATCGGCTCCGGCAGGCCGGCTACGAGGTCATAACCGCCGCAACGACCGACGAAGCCTGCGCCGTGCTGCAGGCCAACGCAGACGTCGTGCTGCTCCTGACCGATCTCCTGGCGCCCGGCACGCTCGATGCGGCGGAGCTGCTCGACAGGGCACGGCAGATCCGCCCGGATCTGCAGGGAGTCATCACCACCGACCTGGAGCGCTTCTCCCGCCCTCCGGACCGAAGCGCGACTGATTCGCCGATGATCCGCACGCTTTCCACGCTGCTGAAACGCGCATAGCGCGAACGTCAGCAGCCGGCGCGATGCAATATCGGGCGCGGCGGCCGCGCGGCCATGCTTTTCGCTTACGCCGTTTTTTCTTCTGCTACCTAAAATATTGAAATGTCTTATCGTTGTTTATATTGAGCTTTCCTTGGTTTTTATTGAGACTACGCAGTAAACCGAGGGGTAGGAAAAAATCCAACCAAAGCAAAAAATCCGGGGTGACCAACCGAAGCCTCCATCGACTGCCGAGCCGCGCGGCATTGGCGCCACCTTGAACGGCACGGCCAGCGAAGGGCTTTGCAATAGGCCGCCGTTGAGGCCGTTGCCGAAATCTGGCGGCAGGAGGGGACGAACATGCAATCGCAACTTTACGCGCCCAAGAAGCCGGGCAAGCACGCGCCCAAGGCCAGGACGGTGCTTCTGGTCGACCAGGATCCGCTGACGCGCGAAGCCTTGTCGGACTCGCTGCGGTTGGCAGGCGCGATCGAGATCGTGGCCATCGCGGAGGCCCAGCTTCTCGACAGTCCATCAACAACGGCGAAGCTGGTCGATCTGGTCATCCTCAACATGGGGCAGCGCCGCACCGGCGACGCCGAAGTCCAGACGGCGATCGACATCCTGCGGCAGAGGTTCTCGGAAGCGCCGCTCGCCGTGTTCGTCGACCGGGTGCATGTCGACGACATCCAGATGGCGCTCCGCCTCGGCGTCCGCGGCTACATACCCACCTATCTCAGCCCCCAGGAGGTCCTGACCGGGCTACGCATCGTTCTCGCGAGCGGGATCTTCGTGCCGGCCGCGTCCTCCGACACCGCTTCGGTGCCGCGAGGCCTGGTCCAGGCGCGCACCCAGTCTGCGCCCGAGAATGCGCCGCAACAGCAGGATGCGTGTCTTGGCCTGCCCCTTCACCTGACGCTCCGGGAGGTCGAGGTCCTGCGCTTCATCCGCGAATGCCGGACGAACCGCGAGATTGCGCGCGAGCTCAACATGGCCGAAAGCACGGTCAAAGTGCACATCCGCCACATCATGCGCGAGCTGAAGGCCACCAATCGCATGCACGCCGTGCAGATCGCAGACCGGGACGTGCCGCCGCTCTCGCCGCCCCTCTCCTCCGCCACGGATGAACGTGCGGGCTGAGGGCGGTCGCGTCAGCGCCGGACGACCGCTTCGTTCTGGACAGGAGGAGCCGCGGTTCCTGTGTGGTCGACGGGCTGCGCCGGCCCGGCGCAGTGCGCGCGCGGCGGGATTCCGCCTTCCCCGAACAGCGCGTCGCGGGCCTCAGCGCTTCCATACATGGCTGCGCTGCTGTGGCCTGCCTCCGGCACATCAATGAAACGCCAATCGGTCATCCAGCCTCGCTCAGCCGCGAGCTTGCGCGCCGACCGGTATGCGCTCACACCCCGTTCGTAGCGCGACAGACCCTGACTCTCGGCGCCGGGACTTGCAAGCAGCCCCCAGCGCTGCACGTCCTCGGTTCCGACAAAGATCGTGATCGGCGACGCCAGATAGCGCCGCAGATGTCCGTCGCGGCGGCCCGATACCGACGTCCGCCCGAATCCATACGGAAATGGTTGGCTGTCGTCCGGCAACAGGTAGCTGCCGGCATTGGCGAGCACAATCCGGTGCGCTCCGGTGGTCGTGAATGCGGCGAGCCGGCTGAGAAACTGCGCTCCCGCCGAATGGCCGACCAGGACGTACGGCATATCCGGGCAACGCTCATCGCTGCGGATCCGCGCGATCAGATCGAACACGATCTTGCCCGTCCACTGCTCGGGCGGACGCTCGATCCACCGCACGGCACCGTCTTCTTCGATGCGTTCGGCGATGCCGCCAAGCTGGTACGCCCAGCGGGGAAACCGCTCGGCGTCGAACACGGGGGCGACGACGAGCGCATTGACGGCCCTGGACAGCGGAATCAGCGCATTGCGGGCCTCGCCCGGATTCCGGTCCGAGCCGTGAAACGACAGGATCAGCGGCCCGCCCTGAAATCCCTTCGGCTTGTAGCTGATGAAGGCAAGCCGGACGCCGTCCAGATCGACATCCTGCTTGCTCCTGCCGAACGGGATCTCGGCAAAAGCAGTGTCTGAAACGGCGACGGCGAGTACCGCGCAGAACGCCGCCCGCGCCGCGCAAACCAGTATCGCCCTGCCCGCCCCGCCCGGTCGATGCATCACAGGACCAGGTCGTCTCCGCTGAGCGCATCGACATTCAGTGCGATCACGATGTCGCCATTCCCGAGGTCGATCACGTTTCCGTCGATGGACACGTCGGACGCGCTGGCGAAGCCAAATGCACTCAGGTCGATCTTGTCGACACCTTGCGTGAAGTCGGTGATGATATCCACGCTTGAGCCCTGCTCGAAGCGGAACGTGTCGGCGCCCTCGCCGCCGGTCATCTCGTCCTGCCCCGGCCCCCCGTCGATCGTGTCGTCCCCGGCGCCGGCGACCACGCTGTCATCCCCCTCTCCCGCCTCGATCGTGCTGATAGCCCCGTTCTCGGACTGAGCCACGACCTGGTCGTCACCGTCGCTGCCTTCGATGTGCGTGACCACCGTCTCGCTGCCGTCCTCGTTCGTCCTCACTTCGGTCGTCGTGACGATTGTCGTCTCGTCGCCGTCTCCGTCCGTGACCACGCTCGTGCTTCGGCTGAAGCTGCCGTCCCCATCGCTCGAGCTGAGTTCGCTATGGCTGCTTACGCTCGTCGACCAACCGCCGTCGCTGTCGTCGCGCGTGCTCACGCGGCTGCTGGTGCTGATGCTGACGCTCTCGCCGTCATCGCTGCTGCTTTGTTGTACGTTATCAACGATCACGCCCATGGCCGGCTCCTCCCCGCGCCCTCCGTTGGACCGCACGGGCCAGTTCCAGACGGCAGTGGCGCGCAATCCATATCAGTCCTCCCGGAACGCCCGGTTGAAGCTGTCGATGATCGGGGCAAGAGCATAGAACGCCACCGTGCTCTCGCCGGTCTTGATCATCACCTCGGCGGGCATCCCCGGCACCATCTCGACATGGTCGAGACGCTTCAACATCGCCTCGTCTACCTCGACCTTCGCGGCGTAGTACGACACGCCCGCCTTCGGGTCGACCAACCGGTCCGCCGAGACGTAAATGACCTTGCCGTCGACCGGCGGCGTCCGGCGCTGATGAAACGGGATCAGCCGCACATGCGCCACCAACCCCGGGCGGACGAGCTCGATGTCTTCGGGCCTGACCTGCGCCGTGACGATCAGCCGGTCGTTCGGCGGGACGAGGTCAAGCAGCGGCTGGCCGGCACCCACGACGCCGCCAGGCGTGTGGATGCGGAGATCCGTCACGATCCCGGCCTCGGGCGCCTTTATCTCCGTCCGCGTCAGGACATGGCTCGCCGCCTGGATCTTCTCGGTCAGATCGTGAATCTGGTTCTGCGTGTCGCGCAACGCCTGGGCGATCTCGTTCTGGACGTCGTTCTGGAGGCTGAGGATGTTGATCTCCGACTCGGCGATCGTCTGCCGGGCCCGCGCCGTCTGCGCAACAAGCTCCCCAAGGCGCCCTTCGCTCTCGACAAGCTCCCGCTCGAGGGCAAGCAGCCGCGGCTTGGGAACGAATCCCTTGTTGACGAGCTCACGGATGCCGACGATTTCCTGACCGAGCAGGTTGATCCGCTTGCGGGATGCGACCTCTTGCGCACGAATGCCGACGATCTCCTCGCGGATCTGCGCAATGCGCTGGCCGATGAGGGCGGTCTTCGAGCCCACGACGGAGCTGCGGGTCTCGAAGATCTTGTTCTGACCGGCGATCGCGAGCTGCACCGCCGGATCAGATGCCTGCTGCAGCAGAACGGCCGGATACTCGATCGTGGTGCGGGCGTCGCGCTCCGCCAGAAGCCGCGCCTCGCGCGCCTGGGCATCCCAAAGCTGCCCCTTGAGCGTCGCGAGCAGGGAGCGTGCCTGGACATCATCCAGCCGGATCAGCGGCTGTCCCTCGGCAACAAGATCGCCATCATTGACGAGGATCGCCCCGACGATGCCGCCCTCAAAGTGCTGGATCGTCTTGCGCTTGGACTCGGACTCGACCAGTCCCGAGGCGATCGCCGCGCTTTCGAGCGGCGCGAAGGCCGACCAGCTTCCGAAGCCGACAATAAAAATGGCGATCGTCGCGATACCGAACGCGACTATCCCGCGAAAGCGCGAGAGCGGCGTCGGCGGAGCTACCGGAATGGTCGGCACGGCGACGAGCGTCGGCGCATACACGACATTCGACGATGTGGTCGCGAGAGCCTGCCGGTTCGCGCTCATGCCGTCTTCTCCTGCACGATCTCCTGCGCGCGTTTGTTCGCGTTGCGCCGGGCATTGAGCTTGGCGATGACCGCCTCGCGCTCGCCGAACGCACCGATCACGCCATTGCGCAGTACGAGCAGCTTGTCGGCCACCCGCAGGATGTTGGGCCGATGCGCAATGATAACGATCGTCGTGCCGGCCTCCCGGAGCTGCTCGATCGCCGAGATCAGCGCCAGTTCACCTTCCTGGTCGAGATTCGCATTCGGCTCGTCCAGGACCACCAGCCGGGGCGCGCCGAATAGCGCGCGTGCGAGCCCAAGCCTCTGGCGCTGACCGCCAGACAGCCTCGACCCGCCCTCGCCTATTTCCGTGTCGTACCCGTCCGGCAGGCGCATGATCGTCTCATGCAGGCCGACGAGCTTGGCGGTCGCCACAATCTGCTCCGGGTCGGCCTCGTTAAGGCGCGAGATGTTTTGGCGGACGGTCCCTTCGAACAACTCGACATCCTGCGGAAGATAGCCCAGGTACCGCGAGCCGCCCGCATTGAGCCATACCGAAATCTCGGCGCCGTCGAGGCGCACATGGCCGGCTATGGGCGTCAGTATCCCGGCCACGAGCCGCGCAAGCGTCGACTTTCCTGCCCCGGACGGGCCGGTGACGCCCAGCACGTCGCCCGGGTCCAGTGACAGGGAGACACGGTTGAGCACCGGGACATCGGCGCCGGGTGGGATGTAGCTGACCTTCTCGAACGAGAGGGCGCCGACTGGACTTGGCAGCGGCATCCGTTCGCGCTGACGCGGCATGGTGCCGAGCACGTTGGTCAGGCGGCGATAGGCCACCCGCGCCGCCGTGAACGATTTCCAGCTGCCAATCGCGTTCTCGAACGGCCCAAGGGCGCGCCCCAGCAGCACCGCCGCGGCGAAGATGGCCCCGGGACTGACGCTATGGGCGATGACCAGCCAGGCGGTCGTCGCCATGATCACGACCTGAACGACCTGCCGTCCGGCCTTCGACAGTCCCTGGACTATACGGCCGCGGCGCCCCGCCGAGGCCTGCTCGTCCTTCGCCTCTGCGTAGTCGCGACGAACCCGCCGAACTGCGCCGTCCAGCATACCCATGGCAGTCGTTACTTCGGCGTTGCGCAGCACCGTCTCAAGTCGATGGTTGCCCTTCGTCATGGCAACGTTGGCGCGCGTCAGCGGCGCCCGGGTCATCCACTCGTTCAGGAAGGCGAGCCCAAGCAGGAAGAGCGCCCCCGCAACGCCGATCATTCCCAGGATGGGATGCACCAGAAACAGTGTGGCGATGAAAATCGGCGCCCATGGCGCATCAAGGATTGGGGCGACCGCCGAGCCCGCGAAGAAAGAGCGGATGCCGGCGAGATCGCGCCAGGCCTGTACGGCCGTCGCCGTATCATGGCGCAGCGCGGAACGGAACCCCGCGGACAGAACGACAGGTTGGAGCCTGTCGTCCAGCCAGTCTCCGATGCGCGAAAGGATCTCCCGGCGCAGCGTATCCAGCAAAGCGAAGATCGCGAGTGCTCCGAGCACCATCACGGTCATCATGACCAGGGTATCGATGCTGCGGCTGGTCAGCACCCGATCGTAGAGTTGCAGAAGATAGATCGGAACGGCGAGCACGAGCAGGTTCACGCAAAAGCTGAACACGAGAACCATGACAAACGACGCGCGGCACGCCTTGAATGCGCTCTGTACTTCGGTGGTCGGCTTCATGTCAGGTCACGCAATCGGCGGCGGCATCGATCGCCCGAATCCTGATCCGGAGCTGGACGCCGACGGCTGGGTCAGCCATCCGCGTCCACCCCGGAGCATCCCTATCGGTCAGGCGATCGCCCGCCGCGAAATCAGGATATGTTGATGCTGACGCCTACGTCCTGATCGACGTTGGCGTCGGTATCCTGCACGACCGTCACGCTGAGATCGCCGAAATCAACATTGTCGACATCGTTATCGATATCGGCCCGATTATTCTGTCTGACGCTGCTGTTCTGGTCGATATCGACATCAACTTTTCTGCGACGACCCATGAGAGCCTCCCGAAACGATCGTTGTCCGATTGGCGCTGAACCGCCGCCCCCGCAGGGCGAACGTGCTTGGCGCCAGTGTCCGGCATGCGCAGCCATGCTGCGTCGCCATCTACAGCACACGCGTTTCCCGGGATACCTTCAATTGTTCATGCAGAATACTTCGGACCGCTTACTACCGCACCAATTCGCGTAGAGCTCGTCGCGGGCGCCAGGATGCGCATCAGCATCCGCGCCTGTCGCGGATGTTGAACCATGTCATCGAACCTTCGGTGATGCAGATCGAATCTGCTGTTTGCGGCGGGTCTACTTCCCCAGCACGCGGGTGCGCCACACCGCAGCCAGCCGGGGATCGTCGGGCTTCACCCCGGCGAGAGCCGTCCTCAGCTCGTCCAGCCGCTCGGACAAGAACTGTTGAACGCGCCCCGGCATCGCGCCATCGACGACCTCCTGCGCGAACGGAGGCGGGGTCATGCGCCACTTCGGGTCGTTGTACATGAGCGCATAGAGGAGATCGGCCGCAAGCTCGAGCGTCGTGCCAACGCTGCCGTAATTGAAGGCCATGTTGACGGCCAGCGAGTGGCCGACCGCCTGTGCGGAGTGCCATGTTCCCGGCGGCAGGTACAGAACATCGCCGGGCCGCAACGTCACCTCCTTGAATTCCAGGTCCTGGGACGGTAATCCCAGCGGCGGATCGAGCCCGAGGGCGCGGACGCGCGGGACGGGATCGACCTTGATATACGAAGCAACTCCATCGTCCAGCGCAGCGTTGCGCGGCGGAAACGGCACGCTCGGCTCCACCGCGTAGCGCCAGACCTTCTCGCCCTCGATCTGGAGCGTGGTCGCGTGGCGCGCGTCGAAATGCGTGGTGGCTCCGGATCCATGTCCCGAAAGATAGCCGCGGAAGTCGACATTGCCGGTGTAGTGCAGGACTGCCTTGGCATGCTTGGTCAGTTCCGTCAGGACCGTCGACCCCTTCTCCAGGCCCTTGGCGCATATTGTAAATCCGGCGTCGTAGAGCGGATTGATCTGGCGCTGCGCGATCCTCATGATCGCCCTATTCTTGGTGCGCTCGTCATTCGCGATCCACGCTTCCAGACAGTCCGCTTCAGCGGCAAACCGAACGAACGTCTTCCGGTTCACGAGCCTGGACAGATCCTTCGAGCCACCAGGAATGTAGAGCGAATGCCTTCCCCAATATTTCTCCAGGAGCTCCTCGGGGGTGATCGGATCGAGGATTTCCGAAAACTGGATTCCTGCCGGCTTGACAGGACGCTCCATTGTAGCGGTTTGTTTGGTCTCCATGACGTCGTGCATGCGCTTCCTCCTACGCGCGCGTCCAACTCCTCCCCCTCTCGACCGCACGCATCGTCAGGCTTGCCGATCCACAGGACAGCGCGTTTCGGAGGCGGCCATCAATCGTTCATGATGGATACTTCGGATCGGGTACACCCAGCACGAATTCGCGGGGCCGGTTCCGTTGACCGTATAATTTTCTGTCGATAGAACTTACGTGGACCCCCACCTCGCGCCAAAGGGACTGGCGCCCATGCAGGCGCCAGTCCCCGGCGGCGTCTTTCTGCCGCGAAGGCGCCGACCTAGCTGACGTCGACCTCGTTATCCTGGTCGGAGTCGTTGCTGTTGCTCTGGTCGACAACGTTCGTGATTATGGTGTTGTCCGAGTCTTCGACACTGTTGTCGATATCACTGTCGTTCGCCTGATCCGTGTCGTTCCTGTTTCTGGTTGAGGTCTCGACTTCTCCGTAGGCGTCCACATCGGTGTCGTTGTCCTGATCGGAGTCGTTATTGTTGCGCTGGCGGACGTCATTGAGGATGTCTGTATAATCCGAATCTTCTACCTTGTTATCAATGTCGCTATTGTTGTCTTGATCTGTATTGTTTCTATTCGAGCTCCTCGCTTCGGTTTCGCGACGACCCATTTGGAACCTCCCTTCCAGGTTACTGCCTACTCGATGGCCGGCGACGCCATTCGGATGGAACCTGCACCGAGGTCAGGTTCGATGCCTGACGTCGACGCCGGCCACACCGTTGCGGGGCTGCAAGCACCCGCGCCATCGCACACAGCACACGCGTTTCGCAGACCGGCTTCAATCCACAATGCCAAATACTTCGGACTGCTTACGCCCGCACCAATTCGCGCAAGCGAGCAAGAATCAACTCGTAACAATGTCTCTAGGATCGAATGCGTCGCCGCCAGACCGCGTCGATCCGTGAATCCGATGCGGTCAGCCCTGTCAAAGCTCGGCGCACGTCGTCGAGCCGCTCGTCGAGGAACTGGCGGACCGCTTCCGGCATGGCGTCGTTCTGCGCCTCGACGAAAACAGGCAATGTTGCCCGCCACGCCGGATCGGCATAAAGCAGCCGATAGAGGATGTCGGACATCAGCTCGATCGCTGTCCCGCCTTTGGTGTAGTTGAACGCCATGTTGACCGCCAGGGAGTGGCCCACGGCCCGGGCGGAATGCCAGGTTCCAGGCGGCAGGTACAGGACGTCACCCGGTCGCAACGTCACCTCGGTCAGCTCCGATACCGGCGGCGGCGGCAGCAGCGAGGGCTCCAGGCCGAACTCGCTGACGCGCGGCTGAGGGTCCACGTCGGCGTACGCCGCTGTTCCGTCCTCGGACACGGCGTTACGGGGCGGATATGGAACGCTCGGCCCCGCGGCAAAGCGCCATGTCTTGGTTCCCTCCAGCTGGAGCGTGGTCGCGTGGCGGGCGTCGAAATGGAGCGGCGCGCCAGAGCCGTGGCGAGATAGATAGCCCCGGAAATCCACATCGCCCGAGTAGTGCAGTTCCGCCTTCATCCGCCGAGCGAGTTCCGCGAGGATCGGAAGACCTTTCTCCAGCCCCTTCGCGCAAATCGTGAACCCGCCAACGTACATTGCCTTGATCTGCCTGGGCAGGATCCCGACGATCGCGGCGTGCCCTGTCCGGTCGTGGTTCGCGATATAGGCCTGGAGCGCGTCTACATGCGCGCTGCACCTGACGAAATCCTTGTGGTCCATGAGCCCGGCGAACTTCCGGGTCGATCCGCCGATGTGTAACGGGCGCTTCGCCCAGTATTCCTCGAGGAACTGCGCAGGCAGAACCGGTGCGAGGATATCCGCGAAGCCGAGTGGCGCAGCCGATTCCTCGCTGCGCCGCGCGGGCTCGACCACCACCGTATCGTGCATGGAGACTCTCCTCGCGCAGTCATATGCGCCGCGCTTTCTCGTTACCTCCACACCTCACGACGATGGCGTCCGCCGCTCAATCGTCAGTTCTGAATACTTCGAACCGGCTACACCTGGACGTATTTGCGGTCTCGCCGGATCTCGGCGACATTTTTCGCTTCGACTGCGCTGAAAGGTGTACGCCGGCTCCTCGGCGGAAGTGCGCCGGTCGAAGAGCCGGCCATTAGATGTCTGGCGCAGACGCCAATTACCCGCGCACTATCCGTTGTTCTTGCTTACTCGCAAACCGCATTCGCCGATGCTGACCTTCTTCGGCGCCCGCAGGGCCTCAAGGCCATAGGCCGCCGGCAAAACCGCGAGCCAGTTGGCCAACGCTTTCAGGGGAGGACATCATGCCTCGAGACACGCGGGTCCGAACGCAGCAAGACGTCACGACGGACGAGCACGCCGGCGTCGTGATCGATGGGCAAGGCAGCGTCCCGTTCAAGGTCGACCTCGACGTCGATATCCAGCAGGACGTTAAGACAAAGCAGAAGAGCGACATCGATCTCGACGTTCTGAGCTTCAAGGAGGGCGTCGGCATCGTCATCGACGTCGACCAGGCCGCCAGGCTGATCCAGTACAGCAAGCTCGACATCGACATCGATGAGAATCGTGGGAAGGTGGAGGTCGACATCGATCTCGACATCAAGCAGAAGATCAAGCTCACCGACGAAATCGACGTGAACGCTCGCGGCAGCCAAAGAGGGGACACCGTAAGCACGGACGTCGACCAGGATGTCCGGATTCGTCAGAAATCGACGGTCGATGTCGACATCGACAAGGCTGTTCAGGCGCTGCTGGATGTCGATGTGAATCAGAAGGCATCAGCGGCGCAGGATACGGACGTCCTTCTGTCTCTGTCGCCCGACAACCTTTTCCTGGACATCAACACGTCTCAACACGCCTTCTTGGACGACAGCGTCTTCATAGCCTTCGACATCCAGGGTTTGGGTTCCGCCTGAGGCCGCGCCCCTACCGAGCCGGCGACTTTCGAGTAGTTTCGAGGCAGCGTGAAGGAGATCTAGAACCATGCTCAGCGCCGCTGGGCTGGGATCGGACTTGAACAGGAAGAAGGAACATTCCGTCCTGCTGGTCGACGAGCGGCCGCTGATGCTCGAATGCACGTCGAATTCACTTTGGGCCGGCGCGCAGGATATCCGGATCATCGGCTTTCCAAGCATCGACGGCGCCAGGGCCGCGCTCGAGGACGCGATGCGTCCGGACCTGATCATCCTCAGCACCGGCATCGCCCGCGCCTCCGATGTCCACGTCCGGGACGGCATACGTAAGTTGGCCGCGGCCATGCCCAGCGCCCCGATCGTGATCCTGTCGGATCTGGACGACGACAAGGAGGCTGGCGAGGCGGGCGATGTTCTGCGCCTCGGGGCACGCGGCTACATTCGTTCTTCGATGCGGCTGGAGGTCATGATCGCCGCGTTGCGGCTCGTCCTCGCCGGGGGGACGTTCATCCCGGACAGCGTTCTAAGTCGCCTCGGGCTTGGCGAGCGCGGGGGATCGGATGGACAAAGCCGCATCATCCTTCCCGATCTGACCCCGCGGGAATCGCAGATCCTGCAGTGCCTGCGCGAAGGCAAGCCGAACAAGATCATCGCGCGGGAGCTTTCCCTGTCGGTGGGGACCGTGCAGGTTCACGTCCGTCGGATTCTGCAGAAACTCAATGCCACAAGCCGCTCCCAGATCGCGTACATCGTCAATCAGCTGCAACCCGCGGCGCCGATAACACAGGATGCGCCACCGCAGACCGCCATGGGCTGCTGCCCAAGACGGCCGTCGGAGTAAGGAGGTCCCAATGGCGCGCGCCTCTGCAATCAATCAGGCGTTCGATGTCGCGGGCGGATCGCACCGTCCGTTTGAATTCTCCGCGTTCGCGTCCGCCTATCTCAACGTGATGCGCGCAATCCAGGAGCGCGCCGGCCTCATCCTGCTGATCGGCGCGCCCGGAAGCGGCAAGACAACGCTGCTGCGCACGATCCAGGACGCGCTGCCGCGCAAGCGCGGGCGCGTCATCTTTCGATCCAGACCCGGCGACCGCCAGGACGAACTTCTCCGGTCCATCCTCGCCGACCTGCGGGTCACGGCGATTTCGCCAGGGCGCGACGACCGGCTGGAGGCCCTTGCCGCATCCATCGAACGGCGCTCGGCGCCCACGGTGCTCCTGGTCGACGATGCCCATCAGGTCCCGAACAGAACCATGACGGCGCTCGCCGCGATCGCCATGCATCGGCACGGCGAGGCCGCCAGCCTGCAGATCGTCCTGTCAGGCGACCCGCAGCTTGACGAACAGCTTCAGCAGCCCGCGCTCGCCTGGATCGCCGACCATATTACAAGCCGGGTCCAGCTCGACCGTCTCGGAGACGACGAGATCGGCCAGTACATCGTCCATCGGCTTGCCAACGCGCCACGCGCATTCCCTTGGGCCAAAGGCGCGGCCAATCCGTTCGCCCCCGAGGCCGTGAACCAGGTCCTTCGCTACAGCCATGGCGTTCCGGCAACGGTAAACCGGCTATGCCAGTCGGCGCTGTCCGGCGGGCTACCGCGCGTGGATGCCGCGCAGATCCACCGAGCGGCGGTCAAATGCGGTCTGTCGGTTGTTTCCGCGTCGGAGGAGCCTGAGCCGGTCAAGGCCGCTGCGGATACCCCGCCCCCACCGCCCGAAGGCCCCGACGATAATGTCGTGGTTGCGGAAGCGCCTGTCCCGCAGACCCGTCCCGCGCCGCCACGCGCCGGATACGGCATCGTTCTGGCGTCCGTCGCCGCGGGCCTCGCCGCAGCGCTCGTCTATCAGGCGACGTCCATCAGGGATCTCATCTCACGTCCTCGCCCCGCGGTGTCGAGTCCTGTGGAGACGACCGGCAAGGCGCCTGTTACATGGGTCCAGATTGCTCCCCTCGATTCTGAAACGTCGTCGGCGACAAGCGAGGCGCGCATCCCCGTTGCGCCGGCAGAAGAGCCGAACCAGACCGTGCACGAAAGTCCGCTGATCGAAGTGGCCGAGCCGGTCGTAGAAGCCGCCCCGGCCGTTATCTCCGACATGACGGCCGTGTCCATGGCGCCGGAGCCGCAAGTCCTGCCAGCTCCGCCAATGGCGACGCACGATGAGCCACCGGCGTCACCGATTGGAAGGAGCGAGCCTGCAGTTTCAACCGCGCCCGATGCTCCCCCGGCGGAAGAAGCGCCGCCCGTCGTCGGTGCCATTGCCGCCGACGAGCCTCCCACTCCGGCGGAAAAGAGAGTCGACAGCATCACAGCAATAGATGTGCCGACGGCCGAAACCCGCGCTCCGGTGACGTCCCCCGATCTCCAGGTTGCCGAAGCACCGCCGCCGGATCGCCGTCCGGAGCCGCGCTGGGCCCGGGGCTTCGCGCGCGCGCCGCTGCGCGAGGAAACTCTGCCACTGCTGGAGGCGCAGGCTCTGCCTCACGCATGGCCGGGACCGGCGCGGGTGGAGGAAGCAGTCGCCTCCGCCACGCCAGCGGCTCCGTTGCCCAAGCCTTCCACGAATCCGGTCCAGTCGACGGCGCTGGCAGCACCCGGTCTACCCGAGAGTGCACCACCGCCGCCCGACCCACCACGCCTGTCGCCGCCTCCAACCCTCCCGGCTGTCCCGTCCCGACGTGCCGAACTGAGCGGAGCACCATCCCGATCGGATACGCCGACGGTCACGGGCGTTCACGCTCCCGTCACGCCCGTCACACCCACCTCCGTCGGCGCGATCGCAGCTCCTGCCGCGCCGGAACGCGTACCGCCCAGGACCGAGGAGCGGGTCGCGGCGCGCCCGGTCGAGCCGTCGAACGCCACCGCACAGCCGGCGGTGCAATCGCCCACGCCGGTGCAGCGTGTCGCGCCGGCGGCTGTCGCGATGCCGGCACCCGCTCCCCCGGCCATCGAGATGCTGCTGGCACGCGGCAGGGCCCTTCTCGAATCCGGCGATCCCGCCAGCGCGCGACTGTTCTTCGAGCGCGCAGCAGCGCAAGGACATGCCGGCGCCCTGGCTGCTGTCGCACAGACATTCGACCCGGTTGAGTTGCAACGTTACGGGCTCATAGGCCCGAAGGGCGATGCCCAGCGTGCACTCGACTTGTATCGGCGTGCCGCTGCCGCCGGCGACATCCAATCGCAGGAGCGCATCGGCAGGCTGGAGCAGTGGGTGGCGTCGCACCCGCCGCCGCGCTAGCTCACCATCCAGCCGCGTAGCTCTGCCGCCGCGGGTCCGCACCGCCGGCAAGCAGCTTTCGTCCCTGATCGGCGACGATCGTGCAGACCGCACCCGCGCGCCAGATCCGGTCCGGCCAGAGCTCGACCTTGTGCCCCAACGCGGCGAGCGACGGCCCCAATGCCTCGCCGATCTGTGCCTCGATATTGAGCCGGCCCGGAAAATAGGCATGCGGCTCGAATGAGTCCGGAAAGCTGAACGTCGCGAAGCGCGGCGCCTCGACCGCCTGCTGCGGGTCCATGCCGAACAGCACGATGTTCAGGAAGACCTGGAGCATGGCCTGGATCTGGACATCGCCGCCCGGCGAACCAAATGGCAGCAGGAACTCGCCTCGCCGCATCGCCAGGGCCGGATTGGGTGTCAGCCGCGGCCGCTTGCCGCCCTCGACGCGGCTTGGGTGATCGGCGGCCGTCCATGACTGCGAGCCGCGCGACGACGGGCAAAGCCCTGTTCCGGGCACGACAAGGCCGTCGAACGACGAATCACTCGGCGTCGCGGAAAAGGCATTGCCCCAGCGATCGACGACGCAGACGTAGGATGTGTCCTTCAGTCCTGCGGGCTTGCTTTCCGTGGACGCCAGCGGCGCGGTCCCTGCCCTGGACGCGCTCATCGTGCGCGGATCGCCGGCCGGCGGCATCTCCGGCCACGCCTTGTCGCGCCGGATAAGTCCGCGCCGCAGTTTCGCGTACTCGGCCGATAACAGGCCTTCAATCGGCACGTCCACGAAGCGGGGATCGCCGAAATGGCCCTCGCGATCGGCGAAGGCCAGCTTCAGCGCCTCCGTGATGACATGGACATAGCCGGCAGTGTTGTGTCCGGCTCCGCGCAATTCCTCCGGCGAAAGCAGATTCAACGCCTGCAGCAGGCTCGGCCCCTGGCACCAGGGCCCGCAAGCATAGACATCGATTCCGGCGAACGTCGTCCGCAGCGGCGCCTCGACCTCCACCGAGAACGACGCCATGTCCTCGGCTGTCATCAGGCCGCCGTTCTCGCGGTGAAAGCGCACGATCGCGGCGGCGATGTCACCCTTGTAGAAGGCATCGCGCGCGGCAGCGAGACCAGCCAGCCGTCCTCCGCGTGCGGCGGCCGCATTGTCCTCGTCGGCCATGTATTGCAGCGTCCGACCCAGATCGGCCTGAACGAAGAGCTCCCCCACCTTCGGCGGCCGGCGGCCTGGCAGAAAGATCGTGGCGCCGGCCGGATCGCGCGCATATTTGGGCGCGTGCTGGGCGATCAGGTCGGCCATTAACGGATGCGTCGGGAAACCGTCACGCGCGAAGCGGATCGCGTCGGCGGCAACGTCCGCAAAGCTCATCGTCCCGAAGCGCGCCAGCGCGGTGATCCAGGCGTCCGGTGCGCCGGGGACGACGGTGCGCAGGACACCCGTGGGAATCTTGCCGCCGTGCTTTTCGCGGAAATAGGCGGCGCTCGCGGCTTTGGGCCACGGCCCGAGACCGCTGATCGTCCGCACCTCGTCGCGCTCGGCCATGTACAGGATGATCGGCGCCACGCCCGCCACATTGACGATGTCCGGCTGGAGGACGCCGAGCGCGATCCCGGCGGCGCAACCGGCATCGACGGCATTGCCACCTGATTCGAGCACGCGGAACGCCGCGTGTGCCGCGAGGTAGTGGCCGGCCACGGCCATGTGCCGGGTGCCGAGCAGCGCCGGGCGCAGCGTGGGCAATGACCGGTTCTCCCGCCACTGCGACATGAGCGTGTCATGGGTCATGGGAACCGTCCGTTCTCAGCGCGAGCGCACGATACGTCCGATGCCGATCAGCCGCTCGGTACCGGCGACCAGGACGATGATCAGGCCGACCTGCAGCGCCGATGCGGCGGCGATGACGAGCTGGCTGCCCTGGAACTGGAGGTAACTGAAGATCTCGATCGGCAGGGTCGTGTTGCCCGGCCCGGTCAGGAACAATGCCGTGTTCAGCTCACCGAACGATACGACGAAGGCGAACAGCCAGCCCGAGAGCACGCCCGGCCAGATCAGCGGCAGCGTGATCAGGAAGAGCGTGCGGATCGGCCCCGCGCCGAGGCTCTGCCCCGCCTCCTCGAGCGCCGGATCGAGCCCCTGGAGGCTGGCGAGGACCGTTCGGAAGCAGTACGGCATGCCGACAACGGCGTGGGCCAGCAGCAGCCCGGGCAGGACCGGCATCCCGATGCTCTTGTAGAGAAGCAGCAGGGCGAGGCCGAGAATAATGGTCGGAAAGACCAGCGGCGCCAGGAACAGCCCCTGCATCACCGCTGCCAGGGGACCGCCCCTCCGCACCAGGAACAAGGCGGCGAACGTCCCGAGCACGGCAGCGAGCGACGCGGAGATGAGCGCCACCTGCAGGCTCAGAAGAAACGCCCCGCGCATGTTCTCCAGCCGGAAGAACTCTTCGAACCAGCGCAGCGACAGGCCCGGCGGCGGAAAGACGAAGAAATCGGTCGGCGAGAACGCCGTGACGACGACGATGGCGATCGGCGCGACGACGAGGAAATACGCGAGACCGGTCATCGCCCCGGTGAGGATGCGTGCCGGCAGGCTGCCGCGCCTGTTCATCGCCGGCCTGCCTGCACACGGCCCGGCCGGATCACCGCCATGATCAGGCCGGAGACCGCCAGCGCGATGAAAAGCAGCGTGAAGGCCAATGCCGCCGCCATCGGCCACTGGAACGAGACGACGCTGTCGTAGACCAGGCTCACCAGCAGTTTCGACTGCGGTCCGCCCAGCACGGCGATGGTCACATAGGCGCTCAACGTCAGCAGGAAGACCAGCAGCAGGCCGGACGCGACGCCCGGGCTGGAGAGCGGCAGGGTGACGTGGAAGAAGGTGCGGATCGGCCCGGCGCCAAGCGCCTGCGCCGCTTCCTCATAGCGCGGATCGAGCCCCACCAGCGCATTGGTGATCGAGATGACCATGTACGGCAGGAGGATGGTGAGCAGCCCGATCACGACGGCGTCGGGCGTATAGAGCAGCGCCATTGGGAAATCGATGATGCCTGTATCGCGCAAGGTCGTGTTCACCACGCCGCGGCGGCCAAGGATCGCGACCCAGCCATAGGCGCGCACGACGTTGCTGACCATCAGCGGGAACAGCAGCAACAGCATGGCGATCGTCCGCCGCCGCACCGGCATGCGCGCGATGCGGTAGGCGACGGGATAGCCGATGAGGAGGCTCAGCAGCAGGATGATGGCCGCCGTGATCAAGGTCCGGCGGATGATCACCATGTAGAACGGGTCCGACACGACCTGCGCGTAGTTCTCGAGCGTCCACTCGGCGCCGTAGAGCTCGCTCGACGAGGTCCCGTGCAGACTCACATAGAACAGGTAGAGCAGCGGCCCGACGAACAGCAGGATCGAGATCACGAAGGGCGGCGCGATCAGCGCCCAGGTCCACAGATCCCGCCGCGCGATCACGGATTCGGCTCCGCGGCCGCGACGATGACGCCGCTCTCCGGCGCCCAGCCGCACGACACGGCATCGCCAGGCTGCCAGGTGCCATCCCCCGGTGCATCGTTCTGGCGATAGACGAGCACCGACCCGGCCGCACCATCGAGATAATAGTGCGTGCTGGAGCCACGGTAGATGATCTCGCGCACGCGCGCCTCGTGCGTGAACTCGCCCGGCCCGCCGATCCAGGTCCGCTCCGGCCGCACGGCGATCCGGACTGCCTCCCCTACCGCCGCGCCTTCGTCCGGCGCCTGGACGCGCGTGCCCTTGATATCGATATCCGCCATGCCGTCGCGGCGCGCGAGCACGCGGCCGTCGAAGAAATTGCTGGCGCCGAGGAAGCCCGCGACGAACTCCGTGCGCGGCCGCTCATAGATCTCGCGCGGCGCCCCGACCTGTTCGAGCCGCCCGTTCCGCATCACGGCGACGCGGTCGGACAGGGTCAGCGCCTCTTCCTGGTCGTGCGTGACGAAGACGGCGGTGATGCCCAGCCGCTGCTGGAGCTGGCGCAGCTCGACCTGCATCTCCTCGCGCAGCATCTTGTCGAGCGCGCCGAGCGGCTCGTCGAGCAGCAGCACGGCAGGCTTGACGACGATGGCGCGGGCGAGCGCCACGCGCTGCTGCTGGCCACCCGAGAGCTGGCGCGGATAGCGCTCCGCATAGCCACCGAGCTTCACCATGTTGAGCGCCTCGGCCACCGCCTTGTTGCGATCGGCACGGGGCACACGGCGCATGCGCAGGCCGAAGGCCACGTTGTCGCCCACGGTCAGATGCGGGAACAGCGCATAGCTCTGGAACACGATGCTGATGTCGCGCTTGTACGGCGGGACGTCGTTGACGCGGTCACCGCGGATGAGGACATCCCCCCGGCTCGGCTGCTCGAACCCGGCGATCAGCCGCAAGGTCGTCGTCTTGCCGCAGCCCGACGGGCCGAGCAGCGAGTAGATCGTGCCGCGCTCGATCTCGAGGCTGACGGAATCAACCGCGACGACCGGGCCGTAGTCCTTGCTCACATTGTTCAGGCGAACGTCGATATCGGTCATTGGATTTCGGCCGGGGCCGCCTCGAACATCGCCGCGCGCGCCCATGTCTCCATCAGGCACAGGCCGAGTTCGACCTCCATCAGCATCTGTGCCAGCGTCTTCTCGGTATTGCTGCGCGCATGCGCCTCGATCGCCGCAGCCAGGTGCGTCCACGCCGCCCCCAGGCCACGCCTGTCCTCCTCGTGCGACAGCCGGCGCATCTGCCGCTCGACCTGCAGCGAAGCGGGATCGAGCCGGGCAGCAAGCCATGCCGCCACATCGTCAACCAGCGGCGTCAGGGCCTCGTCCGGCGCGGGACGCCGGTCGAGCTGGCTGCGGAGGCTCGCCGCGACCGCGGCAGCATCCGGGCCGTCCTGCTTCGCCGGCATACGGGCGGTGGGCCGGTGCGCATCGCGAACGAGGTCGTGGGCCGCGTTCAGGACCAGGCGGAAGCTCGGCGAGTCCGAGCTGCGATAGTGCCGCATCGTGTCGCGAAGGACCGGAAGGCCACGGATCGGCAGGTACTTGCGCGCATAGCCATCGAGCGTGATGTACTTGCGCAGAAGATCGCCCATTTCCGGATGCGGCGAGAACAACACGGCGCGGCCACGCAGGCCGTCCGCGCGCAGGATCGCCGGCCGCCCGGCCATGGTGCGGGCAAACTTGTCGTCGTCCAGCGGGTTGTCGATGCCGAGCCGGCCGGGCGCGACCAGTGCCGCGAATGTCCCGGCCACGTCGATGCCCTCGCCTAGCTCGCTGTAGAGCGGACCGTGGTAATAGGGCATATCGAGCGTCGGCGGCAGGCCGACCGACAATGGCCCGCGCTTCAGCGCCACGTCGACTACGCCGACGCCGCTCTGCAGATATTCATGAGTGAAATGCGGCTTGGCCCAGGCCGTGCCGGTCCAGCCCGGCCGGCCCGCCGAGAGATAGAAGGCGCCGCCGCACGAGCCGATGGCCGTGCCGCCCCGGTCGAGGAAGCGCCGGACCTGCGCGTCGGCCCCGGGCGCGCTCTCCGCATTGTCGAGGCCCCAGGTCGCGAACCCGCCGGGAATGACGAAGAGATTGGTGGCGTCGAGCGCACCGGCCGCAATCGCCCGGCCATCGACAGGAATGTAGGGCAGACCCAGCCGCAGAAGGCAAAGCGCATAGTATCCGTAGTACGGATAGCCGGTCGCATCGCCCGTGAAGAGCGCCACGGCGGGCGCGGCCAGGCGCACCGCATCCGCCGGAGCGTTGCCATCATAGGGCGACAACGTCACACCCCGCGCGGTGACGGCGCCGATCAGCTCGGGCGATGCGTCGACGAGATAGTCGCCCGGCTCGGCCGGAGCTTTGGCCGTGGTGAGCCACCACGCCTCCGCCCCGGCCGCCAGCAACCGGTTGACCGCCATCGCGACGTCGAAGCCGTCGCCATTCGTCCGCCACGAAAGCAGGTGCACGCGCTGCGCTCCCTTGTCCTCAGCCGCCGGCGATGACGCGGTTCCAGCGCTGCGTCCACTCGGCGCGCTTGTCGCTCATGAACTCGTGGTCCAGGGTGACAAGCCGGTCGAGCTGCTCCTGCGTGAACTGCGCGCGTTCCTTCAGCTCCGGGGTCAGACGCGACAGCATGTCCTTGTTCGTGCCCGGGTAGTTGAAGACCTTGGTCACGAAGGGCTGGACGTCCGGATCCATCGTGGCGTCGAGATAGCTTTCGGCCGCCTCGAGGTTCTTGGTGTTCTTCGCAATGCTGGTGCCGGAGATGTACGGGATGCCGCCTTCCTTCGGATAGGCCCATTCCACCGGCGTCTTCCAACCCTTCACCGTGAAGGTCTGCGACTTGTAGAGCAGGCCGATCACCGCTTCCTCGTCGCGGAAGGCGTTCATGATCGAATCCGTGTCCTTCGCCCAGATGGGCCTGAGATCGGCCATCTTCTTGAGCATCTCGAACCCGGCGGCCTCGTCCTTCGGATCCTTGCCGGCCGCCATCGCTCCGATCGGGATGATGTAGGTGCCGATCGAGTGCGACACCTCGGGCAGCACGATCCGGCCCTTGAACTCCGGCTTCCACAGATCGGCGAAGCTGGTCGGCGGATTCTTGACCGCCTTGGTGTTGTAGGTCACGCCGACCGCCGAGAAGATCATCGGCACCCAATAGTCGTTCCAGAACTGCGGGATCATATTGCGCACATGCCCCATGCGCGGCGAATCCCTGTTGAGCTTCTCGACCACGCCCTGCTTGATAGCCAGCGGCACCAGGCCGTCGTGGAGCTGCACCAGATCGACCTTCTGGTCGTTCAGGCTGACCTTGAGCTTGGTGATGCGTTCGACCGGGCTCGAGCTGCGGTCCTGGACGACCTTGACGCCGGTGGACTTCTGGAACGCGGCGTCGACATTGTCGCGCATCGCGTCCCCCCACAACCCGCCCCACGTCATGACCACGATCGATTCCGGCTTCGTCTGTGCCGATGCCATCGACGGCATCGTGCTCAGCGCCGTTCCGGCGACGCCGGCCCCTGCAAGCTCCAGAAAGTGACGACGGTTCATCATGTGCCCTTCTCCCTGCTTTGGTTGTGTTGAATGCATCTAACCCTTCGCCGCGCGGATGTTTCCGCGCGGCACGCCTTTGCCTCCGGCATCGTTCTTGACCGCGGCCCTGAGCTGCCGCATCAGCCCGTCACGCACGTCGACGATGTGCTCTTCCAGCGTCGCGACGGCGCCCGATATGTTGCCGGCCCGGCATAGCTGCAGAAGCTGCTTGTGCTCGCGATGCGCCTTGAGCTGTCCGCTCGTCAACGAGATCTGCAGGCGGATGTAACGATCCATGTTGTCGCTGATGCGCCGCAGGATGCGAAGGGTTGCCGCACGGCCCGACGGGGCATAGAGGGCTGCATGGAATTCCCAGTTGAGCCGCCCCCATTGCTCGATCTTGCGGTTGGAGATCATCGTCTCCAGAGCCGCCTCCGCCTGATCCAGGTCGCCCTCGCGCATCTGCGGAACCGCGAGACCGAGCAACCAGGTCTCGAGACGGATGCGCAGCTCGAACAGCTCGGCGATCTCGTCGAGCGACAGCTTCGAGACGACCGCGCCGCGGTGGGACTCGATCGATACGAACCCTTCGGCTTCGAGCTGCCGCAGCGCCTCGCGCACCGGGATCCGGCTGACGCCCAGATCGGCAGCGAGCGCTTCCTGGCGCAATTGCTGGCCCTCGGCGATCGCGCCGGCCATGATGCGGCGCCGAAGCTCGTCCGCGACCAGCGTTACCGTCGTCTGCCGTCGTATCGCGTTGCCCTTCGTCACCACTTGGTCTCCACGCTCCGCCTCAATTGACCAGGAAGCCCTTGGCATACGGGTCGCGATCGTCGATGAAGATCGTGTTCAGCCCCGTGATCCGCGCCCAGCCCTCGATCGTCGGCACGAAGGCCCTGTAGTTGCCGACGCTTTTCTCCGCGCTGATCCCGCCGACGAACAGGGAGCCGATGATGGATTCATGGATGAAGCTGTCGCCGGGCTTCATCAGACCCTTGGCGCAGCGCTGTGCCATGCGAGCCGACGTCCCGGTGCCGCAGGGGCTGCGGTCGATGGCCTTGTCCCCGTAGAACACCGCGTTGCGCGCATCCGCCTTGGGGTCGCGCGGTGCGCCGGCCCACAGGATGTGGCTGAGCCCCTTGATCGTCGGGTTCTCGGGATGCACGAAGCTGTACTTCTCGTTGATCCGCTTGCGCAGCAGCGGGCTGAGACGCTGCAGGTCCGCCGCGGTGAAATCCGCCATGTCGCGGAAATGCGGCTGCGATTCCACGATCGCATAGAAGTTGCCGCCATAGGCGACGTCGACCGTGATCGCGCCACCGAGCTCCGGCATGTCGACGGACAGCTTCTCGCTGTGCAGGAAGCTGGGGACGTTGGTGAGCTTGACGGACTCGACGTATTCGCCGACCTGCTTGTATTCCGCAACGACGAGGCCCGCCGGCGTGTCGAGATTGAGCCGCCCCGGCGTGCGTGGCTTCACCAGACCGCGCTCGATCATGACGGTGACCGTGCCGATCGTGCCGTGGCCGCACATCGGCAGGCAGCCCGAAACCTCGATGAAGAGAATCCCGACATCGCAATCCTCGCGTGTCGGCGGATAAAGGATCGAACCCGACATCACGTCGTGGCCGCGCGGCTCGAACATCAGGCCGGTGCGAATCCAGTCGTACTCGGCCAGGAAATGCTGCCGCCGCTCGCTCATCGTCTTGCCGCTGAGCAGCGGACCGCCCCCCGCGACGACACGGACCGGATTCCCGCAGGTGTGCGCGTCGATACAGAAGTAGGTGTGACTTGCCATGGCGACCTCGTGGTGGGCGGCTAGCGTGGCGTTGTGTTCAGAAGCGGTCGATCCTGAAAGGCGTAGTATCGATCGAGGTCGGCTCGCCCGAGACGAGCTGCGCGACCAGGCGACCGGTGGTGGCCGATTCGGTCAGGCCAAGATGGCCGTGACCGAAGGCGAAGAACACATCCGGATGGCGCGGCGACCGGCTGATGACCGGCATCGAATCCGGCATGGACGGGCGGAAGCCCATCCATTCCTTGCCGTCCGCGGTATCGAGACCCGGCAAGGCGCGACGCCCGAGCTCCAGCAGCGCCTTGGCCCGCGCGAAATTCGGCGCCGCGTCGAGCCCTGCCAGCTCGACGGCGCCGCCGATCCGCAGCCCCATCGCCATAGGCGTCATCAGGAAGCTCGATTCGGCAGGACAGACCGGCCGGGTGAGTTGTACGCCGGGGTTGGGCAGCGTGGTGTTGTAGCCGCGCTCCGTGTCGAGCGGCACGTCGTGCCCCAGCCACGCGCATACCGTCTTCGACCATGCCCCCGCGCACACGACGAGCGCATCGAATGGCAGGTCCGCTCCATCCTCGAGCCGGACTGCTGACGGCTTCCCCTCCGCGAACGCGATGCCCTTCACGCGGCCGATGCGGATGTCCGCGCCGCGCGCACGGACGTGCTCCGCCAGCCGCGCCACGACGCGGTGCGGATCGAGCACGTGCCCCCAGTTCGGGATGAAATAGCCGCGGATGAACTCCGGCGACAGGCCGGGCTCCAGCTTGCGGATCTCGGGGCCGTCGATCGCCTCGGCCCTGGCGCCATGGCGACGGCGCAGATCCCATTCGTACTCCGCCTCGCGCAAGCCGGCCTCCGTCCGATAGACGAACAGCGCCCCGTTGCGCACGAACAGGTCGCCGATCCTCGCCTCGTCGATGACGGCATCCCAGTCGGTCCACGCGCACCCAACCAGGGCGCCGAGCGACGCCGTGATCTCCTCGACGCGGCGCCTGCCGCCGGCGCGCCAGAAGCGCCACAGCCACGGCATCAACCGCGGCAGATACTGCCAGCGGATCGCCAGGGGGCCGAGCGGATCGAGCAGCATCCGCGGCACATGCCAGATCAGGCCGGGCATGGAGATGGGCGTGATCTCCGCCACCGCGATGCAGCCCGCATTGCCGAACGACGTGCCGAGTCCCGGTCCGCGGTCGTCGACGATCGTGACCGAGAAGCCGCGCTGCAGGAGCGCGAGCGCCGCATTCACGCCGACCACGCCGGCGCCGAGAACCAGAATGCGGCGTGCTGTCGTCACGCTCGTTTACGCCGTTCGGGGTCAAAGCTTCGGACGCGTGTCGATCGCCCGCTTGATCAGCGCGGTGATCCGCTCGCGCTCCGCGCCTGCGAGCGGCAGCCGCGGCGCGCGCACCCTCTCCGTTCCGACGCCGGTCATCACCTGCGCCAGCTTGATGTACTGGACCAGCTTCGGATGGTCGTCGAGATGCAGCACCGGCGTGAACCAGCGGTAGATCTTCAGCGCCTGCTCGAACTTGCCGGCGGCGAGCAGCTCCCACAACCGGACGGACTCAAGCGGGAACGCGTCGGTGAACCCGGAAACCCAGCCGACCGCGCCCAGCGCCGCCGCCTCGAAGACGAGGTCGTCCAGTCCGCAGAACATGATGTAGCGGTCGCCGACCGTGTTGAAGATGTCCGTGATGCGCCGCGGGTTGCCGGAGCTTTCCTTGATGCAGACGAGATTCGCCACATCCGACAGCGCGACATAGTCCTGCGGCTGCAGGTCGACGCTGTACGCCGCCGGATTGTTGTAGATCATGATCGGCAGCTTGGTCGCGCCCGCGACTGTCCGGAAATGCGCAATCGCCTCGCGGCTATCCGCCTTGTAGACCATCGCAGGCAGGACCATGAGCCCATCGAGCCCGGCCGTTTCGCATGCCTTGGCATAGCGGCAGGCCAGCGCCGTCGACGTCTCGGCCACGCCGGACAGGACCGGCACGCGGCCCTTGACCGCCTCCTTGGCCATCCTGACGACGGCGAGCTTCTCCTCCGGCTCCAGCACCGTGTTCTCGCCCACGGAGCCCAGCATGATGACGCCGTGGATGCCCGCATCGACCATCGATTCGAGAAGGTGACGCGTGCCTTTCAGGTCGAGCCCGCCATCGGCCGTGAACTGCGTCGTTGCCGCCGGAAACACGCCTCGCCAGTTGACCTGCATTGTCGTCGTCCTCTTGGTGCCGTGTCAGACGATTTTGCATATTGTATCCAATCGGTCAACGCGGAGTTCCGCGGGCGGAGCACAGGCGACCGGATGCGCAGCGGCACCTCCCGGATTCGCTGAAGGATCCGGACCATGAGCTCACGTTAGGCCGACAGCTAGGCGCGGGACTTAAACTTGACGCCCCGCGCCAAGCTCGCGACGTCGTCACAGGACGCCCTGCTTCAAAGCAGGCCTGCGCCGTCCTCCTGCAGCAGGGCCGCCGCCTCGGCGACCGTGTCTGGCGTCGCGAAGCGCATCTGGCTTCAGCGCGCCTCGCGTTCGACGATCATCTTGGGATCGACGAGCTTGCCCTTGTCGATC
>JAESGS010000037.1_pt1 | contig 139535 bp, 139 predicted proteins | sample 9269761 | NCBI WGS metagenome assembly JAESGS01 (sample SAMN15741799, study PRJNA653493) | algae metagenome | isolation source: Cyanosarcina radialis HA8281-LM2 and co-occurring heterotrophs from damp... | place: USA: Makauwahi cave, Hawaii | collected 2011-01-06 | reverse complement strand
TGTTGCCCGGTCGTCTCTCAGGCGCCGCCAAAAAGGGCGTTTCCTCGCCTACATGAAATGGGGGAGAGGTGGCTCGGGCGAAGCCCGAGACGGAGACTGCGGCCTCAAACGAAAAAAGGCTCTACTCCGCCGCATCCAGACGAAACGGCGCGAACGACAGCCGGTGCAGGCGCGCCGCCGGCCCATGCACCTCGATCGCAGTCCGATGGCGCACGGTGGCATAGCCCATATGCACCTCGAAACCGTAGGAGACGTGAATCGTCGCGGTTCGTGACATCATCCGGTCGCGCGTCACCTTGGCGATGATCGAGGCTGCGGCGATCGACTGCGACCGCTGGTCGCCCTTCACCACGGCCTTGCCGTCGCATTTGAGCCCCGGCGGAATGTCGCGGCCGTCGGCGAGCACCAGCTTCGGCTCGACGGCAAGCAGCGTCACCGCCCGGCACATGGCTTCAAGGCTCGCCTTTCGGATATCGCTGCAATCGATGGAAGCGGCCGACACCGATGCCACCGACACAGCCAGCGCCTTCGTCAGGATTTCGTCGAACATCGTCTCGCGATCGCCAAGCGTCATGCGCTTGGAATCGTCGAGACCTTTCGGAATGCGTTTCGGATCGAGGATCACGGCGGCCGCGACGACCGGTCCGGCCAGCGGACCGCGTCCGGCCTCGTCGGTTCCGCAGACCGGCCACAGGCCCTCGCGCTCGGCGGCGCGCTCCATCCGGAAATCCGGGCGGACGGGCAGGTCGAAGAGGAGCGGAGAATCGGAGCGCGGGCGAGCCATGTTGCGGCAATGCTCGCATTGCGTCCGATTCTCCGCAAGCCCTTCCCGGCCGTGGGGCGGGCCGGGAAGGGCACCGTCTGGCAATGATTGGGGACAAGCCGGACGGAAACAGGGAGCGATGAAGACAGGCGAGGGGATTGCGCTTCTAAAGAAGCGTTAGTTGCTCACCTTGCTTCAGGGGAGGGACGAAAAGGTCGGTGCGCAGCTTCAGCCTTTGCGTGTTGAGGCCGAGCCGTTTGGCGGCGAGTTCGAACCGACGGCCGATCTGCCAGGCATAGGGACCTGCGCCCTTCATCCGCTTGCCGAATTCGGCGTCGTAATCCTTGCCGCCGCGCATCGAGCGCACCAGCGACATCACATGACGATAACGGTCCGGATAATGCTGCAAGAGCCAGTCCTTGAAGATAGAGCTCACTTCCAGCGGCAGGCGCAGGATGACGTAGCCGGCTTCCCTGGCGCCGGCAGCGGCGGCCGAATCGAGAATGCGTTCGATCTCGGCATCGTTGAGGCCGGGAATGACCGGACCGATCATCACCGAAGTCGGGATACCTGCTTCCGACAGCGCCCGTACGGCTTCCAGCCTGCGCGGCGGCGTCGCCGCACGCGGTTCCATCGCCCGCGCCAGCTTGCGGTCGAGCGTCGTCACCGACAGCGCGACCTTGGCCAGACCTTTTTCGGCCATGCGCGACAGAATGTCGATGTCGCGCATGACGAGCGCCGACTTGGTGACGATGCCGACCGGATGGTTATGCCTTTCGAGCACTTCCAGCACCTCGCGCATGATACGCCATTCCTTCTCGATCGGCTGGTAGGGGTCGGTGTTGGTGCCGATCGCGATCGTCTTCGGAAGGTAGCCGTCCTTGGACAGTTCCTTTTCCAGAAGACGCGGCGCGTCCGGCTTGGCGAAAAGCTTCGATTCGAAGTCGAGCCCGGCGGACAGCCCCATATAGCTGTGCGTCGGTCGGGCGAAGCAGTAGACGCAGCCGTGCTCGCAGCCGCGATATGGGTTGATCGAGCGATCGAAGGAAATGTCGGGCGAATCGTTGCGGGTGATGATCGTGCGCGGCTTTTCGATCTGCACGTCGGTCTTGAAAGGCGGCAGTTCCTCGAACGAATTCCAGCCATCGTCGAACACATGGCGCTCAAGCGCCTCGAAGCGTCCGCTCGAATTGACGCCGGCTCCGCGCCCACGCCGCCTGTCCGGCAGCACGCGCAGGCCGCTTTCCTCGATCATCGCATTGGCCATATGCGCATCTCCGCTTGTGAAAGCGGCAACGTCGGCTCGTCTGATCTGTTCCATGTCGGTCTCCTGGCGCCGTGTCGGCGCTTCGGGAATCGGCTTTTCGATGAAACAATTCCTATTCAGCAAAACAGAACAAAGCAAGAACTTTCTTTGGCCGCACCCGGTCTGGCCTCCTCATTCAGACTGCGCTAATGAAAGGGGCATGATTTCGGTTCTGATCGAGACGAGGGACGACGAGGATGGGCTGGCGAAGACGCTGGCCTCGCTTGTGCCCGGCGCCGTCGAAGGGCTGGTACGGGAGGTCATCGTCTGCGACCTCGGCTCGTCCGATGGCACGGAGATGGTGGCCGAGCACGCGGGCTGCGTCTTTCTTTCGGGCGTGCGTTGCGAGGAGGCGTTGGCATCGTCGCGCAGCGATTGGGTGCTGATTTTGAAACCGGGCGCCCGCCTCGTGCCGGGCTGGGTCGAGTCCGCGCGTGAGCATGTCGCGGTCGCCGAGCGCCCCGCCATCTTTTCGCGCTCGCGTCAGACCGAGTTGCCGCTTTGGTCGAAATGGCTGAAGCGGCGCGAACGTCTGGCCGAGGGCCTTCTCATGCGCAAGAGCGTGCCGTCCGTCGGCAGGCCGCTTCGGCTGCGCGCCGAAATCCACGCCGTCTGATCAGACGGCCCGTCCCGCGCCGCGTTTGAGGTGCTCGCCCAGCCGCGGCATGATCTCGACGAAATTGCACGGCATGTGGCGATAGTCGAACTGGTCCTTCAAGATGCCGTCCCAGGCGTCCCGGCAGGCGCCGGGCGAGCCGGGCAGGACGAAGACGAAGGTCTGGTTCAACAGTCCGGCCGTTGCGCGGCTCTGGATCGTCGAGGTGCCGATCTTTTCGGCTGAAATCTTGTGGAAGAGCGCCGAAAACCCGTCCATGCGCTTTTCGAACAGCGGTTCGAGCGCTTCCGGCGTGACGTCCCGGCCTGTGAAGCCGGTTCCGCCTGTGGTGATGATCGCGTCGATCGCCTCGTCTCGGGCCCACGAGTTCACCTTGGCGCGGATCGCTGCGATATCGTCCTTGACGATCTCGCGCGCGCCGAGATCGTGTCCGGCGGCTCGGATTCGCTCGGCAAGCGTCGAGCCCGATTTGTCCTCGTCGAGGGCGCGCGTGTCCGAGATCGTGAGCACGGCGAAGGTGACGGCTATGAAGGGGCGTTCATTCATGGTTCGATCCGTCTCCTGAAGGCGCTTGATGCGTAGCTTTGGGTCGCGACGATGAACCAGGAACCTTCTTGCGCACGCATTCGTTCCGCCGCCCGCTCGGCTTCATCCAGATCCGCGAACACGCCGAAGCATGTTGCGCCCGATCCCGACATGCGTGCGAGCGCGGCGCCCGATCGCTCCAGCAATTGCAGGCAATCGGCGATCCGCGGAGCATAGGCGATGGCCGGCGCTTGCAGATCGTTGCGCGTTCCACGGAGCCAGCCGATCACACCGTCCCCCGGCAACCCCGGCAGCGGCGCATTGTCGGGCGAGGTCAGGCGGCGGAAGATTTCGGATGTCGGCACCTCGACGCCGGGATTGACGAGAACGAGTGACAGCGCCGGAAAATCCGGCAGAAGATCGAGCTTTTCGCCGATCCCGCGTACCCGCACAGGCTCGGCTGCAAGGCACATCGGCAGGTCCGCGCCGAGCTTCAGTCCGATCTCCGTCAGTTCGATCCCGGCAGCCGCCATCCCGGCAAGACACGCCGCCGCATCGCTCGACCCGCCGCCGATGCCCGAAGCAGGCGGCAAATTCTTTGTCAGCCGCAAAGCCAGCGGCGCGCCGGACCCATATGCCCGGCGAATCGCATCGCGCGCCTTGAGGGTGAGATTACCTTCATCGGTCGGAACACCTCTTGCGAACGGCCCTGCCACTTCGAAACGGTCAGCCTCCGCCGGCGCGATCTCCAGTTCGTCGCCGAACCGCGTGAACACCACGAGCGAATCGAGAAGATGATAGCCGTCTTCCCGCCTGCCGGTGACATGCAGCGCGAGATTGATCTTCGCCGGCGCGCGCAGGCGCAGGCGCTCGATCACGCCGGTTGCGTTCGCATCAATCCTTGGCAACCCGGTACTCGCCGGTCGCGGGGTCCTTGACGAGGGTGCCGATCGCGCCGGTGCGCGCTTCGCTTTCGTTGCGGCGCGCGCGCGCCGTGATCTTTTCGGCTTCGCGCAGGAATCGCCGGTAGCCGAGCACCGCTGCGGCGCCGACGGCCGCGAAGAAGAGTAGCTGGGGCATTGCGATCATCCGCTCCCGATCATCACGCATCCTCGCATGACAGGACATATCCTAGGCATTTTCGTGATCGCGATCAAAGCCCGTAGCGGCTCCACAGAGCCCGCTCGCTTGCAGTGTCGGCAATGCTCTGCACCGCCGAATGCGCGATCTCCTGGCCAAGACCGCCAATGCCGAGCTTCCGGCCGAACAGGCCGCGCGGCATGGTGATGAGCTGCATTCGGGTCTTTTCGCCGAAGCGATCCTTCAGAACCTGCCGCATGTCGCCGAGATGATCGACGAGACCGAGTTCCAGCCCTTTGCGTCCGCTCCAGAAAAGGCCGGTGAAAAGGTCGGGATGATCGGCCAGCCTGGCGCCGCGCCGTTCGCGCACGAGATCGATGAATGTCTCGTGAACCTCGAGTTGTAGGGCCTTCAACTTCTCGATGTCCTCCGGCCTTTCTGGCTTGAAGGGATCGAGCACCGCCTTGTTCTGCCCTGCCGTATGCACCCGCCTTTCGACGCCGATCTTCTTGATCAGGTCCTGGAAGCCGAACGAGGCCGAGACGACGCCGATCGAGCCGACGATGGAAGAGGGGTCGGCGATGATCTCGTCGCCGGCGCAGGCGATCATGTAGCCGCCGGACGCGGCCACATCCTCGACAAAGACCAGCACGGTCTTCTTCTTTTCCTGGGCAAGGTCGCGGATTCGCTTGTAGATCAGCCGCGACTGGACGGGAGATCCGCCGGGCGAATTGATCGAGATCGCGATTGCGGGGGCGTCCTGGACGGCGAACGCCTTTTCGATCAGGCCGGCCGTCGTCGCCAGCGACAAATTCTGCCGGAGCGGGCTTGCCCCCGACATGATCGCGCCATGCAGCCGGATCACCGGAATGGTGATGGCGGTGGAGCGCAGCGATTTCGGGAGGATCTTGTTGACGAGGCGTCGCACGTTCGGTTGGTCTCCTGTTGCCCTTTCCATGTAGGGCTCATGAGGGCAGGCGCAATGCGTCGGCTTACCGGGGATAAAGCGCGCGTTCACCATTGATCGCCGCGTCGGCCTCGGCCGTGAAGCCGTTGCCGGTCTCGCCATGCAGCACGAGTGGGGGCAGGATCGAGAGACTGCCACGCTGCCCGCGCCATGCGCGCAGGACGACGCGGATCGCCGTCTTGCCGGGGCGCGGATGGATGGCGACGAGTTCGGCGTTGCCGAACCGGCCCTTTATGGCCGACAACATGTCGCTGATCGAGGCGGGGCGGGCGATGATAGCGAACCCGCCGCGCGGCCGCACGATCGCTGCCGCCGTCCGCCCCCATTCCTCGAACAACCCGTCCGTCATCACATGCGCCGCCTTGCGCAATGCGTCGGGCGAAGATCGATCCGCGTGGTCATTATAGGGCGGGTTCATGATGGCGAAGTCGCAGCCATTGTCGTCAAGACCGGCCGCGACGCGCGCCTTGCCGCGCAGCGTCACGTCGGCCGTCAGCACGGTCGCACGCCTGGCGAATGCAAGGTTCTGCGGCAGTTCGGCCGAGGCGCGGGCGAAATCGGCCATGTCCGCCTCGCGCTCGACGAACAGGGCGACGGCCTTTGGACAGCGCGAAAGCACGGCGAATCCGGCGGCTCCGGCTCCGGCGCCGAGATCGGCGACCTGGCCTTCAAATCCATCCGGCACGGCTGCCGCGAGCAACAGGGCGTCGAGCCCTGCGCGATGCCCGCGGTCGGCCGGCTGCACGAGATGGAACCGCCCCCGGTGAAACGCGTCGACCGTTAGCCCGCCGTCGCGTGATGTCACGGCTTGAGTTCGTCGACGATGCCGGCGTCGGTGAGCACCCGGCGCGCCTGCGCGTGATCGTCGTCAACGACCATCACCCGGCGCGGCAGGATGCCGAGCGAGCCTTCGAGAATGCTCATATTCTGGTCCGCGACGAAGAAATCGATATCGGCGTCGCGCAGCAGACTCTCCACGAAGGAGATGAGGACGATGTCGTTGGTGCGCATCAGTTCCTTCATGATTTTCCTTCGCTCGCTTTCCATTCTTTTAGCGAGCCGCCGGGCGGCCCGAAACCCCGGTCTTGCGCCAATTCGCCTCTTGCCCGCATCATGGCGTCGCCATAAGGTCCGCGCCGGCCCCGGCAGGCCGGGCGGCAGATCTTTTAGGAGACAATTTTGAGCGTAGTAGTGAATATCGGCAGCACGCGCGAGGACACGGCATCCATCGATGCGCTGTTGGACATCACGCGCGCCGATATGGCCAAGGTGAACGAACTGATTCTCGCCAAGGCCGGCTCCAATGTCGAGATGATCCCGCAGATCGCCAATCACCTCATTTCTTCGGGCGGCAAGCGCCTGCGGCCGATGATGACGCTCGCCGCCGCGCAGATGTTCGGTTATGCGGGCGACGGCCACGTCAAGCTCGCCATGGCGGTTGAATTCATGCACACCGCGACGCTGCTCCATGACGACGTCGTCGATGAAAGCGCGCTTCGCCGCGGCAAAAGCACTGCGCGCATGATCTGGGGCAATCAGGCGAGCGTCCTGGTCGGTGACTACCTCCTCGGACAGGCATTCCGCGTCATGGTCGATGTCGGCTCGCTCGATGCGCTCGACGTTCTGTCCTCCGCCGCGTCCGTCATCGCCGAGGGCGAAGTGATGCAGCTTGGCGTCGCCAAGAATCTCGAGACGACCGAGGACGATTATCTGGCAGTCATCAAGGCAAAGACGGCCGCGCTCTTTTCCGCCGCCGCCGAAGTCGGCCCGATCATCGCTGGTGCCTCGAAGTCCGACCGTGCGGCGTTGCGTTCTTATGGCGTCAATCTGGGCCTTGCCTTCCAACTCGTCGACGATGCGCTCGATTATGGCGGCAACGCCAAGGATCTCGGCAAGAACGTCGGCGATGACTTCCGAGAAGGCAAGGTGACGCTGCCAGTCATCTTGAGCTTTCGCCGCGGCACGCCGGACGAGCGCGCTTTCTGGAAGAGCGCCATCGAAAACACTGAAAGCGATGACGCCGCGCTGGAAAAGGCGCGCGGTCTGATGGTGAAATACGGCGCCATCAACGACACGATTGCCCGCGCCCGGCATTTCGGCGCCATCGCGCGCGACGCGCTGGCTCCGCTGCCTGAAAGCGACCGCAAGCATGCCCTCATCGATGTGATCGACTTCTGCATCAGCCGCGTTTCGTAAGCATGTTTCGTTTGCAAGGTGACCGGAACGTGAAAGGGGGGAGATTGAAGCGCGACCCCAAAAAGGCCATGCTTTGCATGAACGCCTAGCCCTCGAACCGGGCAACCCGATCAGGAAGGGAAGCGATGCCGCGCTCCACCGATAAAGTCCTTGCAGCCCTTGCACTTGCGTTCGGGCTGACGACCGCCATCCCAGCATTCGCGCAGGACGGCGCCGCTGAGCAGGACCGAATCAGCGTCAACTCCTTCTCCGGCGCCTATCTCGCCGCCCGCGCGGCCGAGGTCGACAATGACGTGGATCGCGCCGTCGCCTACTACCAGCGCGCGCTGGCGTTCAGCCCGACCGACGAAGCGATCCAGCAAAGCCTGATGGTGCTCCTGATTTCGCGCGGTGACTTCGAGGAGGCGCTGACGCTGGCGGAAGATCTGCGCGATACGCCGGACATCGAACGCTTCTCCAAGCTCGCGCTGGCTGTCGATGCGATTCGTTCGGATCGGGGCGACGATGCGCTCGAACTTCTCGAATTTTCGCAGGAATCCGATCTCGACAGGCTCATCACTTCGATCATGCGCTCGTGGGTCGAGGCGGACATGGGCGATGCGGACGCCGCTCTTGCGCGTCTCGACGGCATTGAGGGGCCGCCATGGTATGCCCTGTTCACGAACTATCATCGTGCCCTGATCGCTGCCGAGGCCGGGCGTGACGAAGTCGCGGAGCAGGCTTTCTCGGCGGCGACGATCAGCCTTGAAGCAGGAGGTGCCGCTCCGGAGGTCTTCCTGCGCGCGCATGAGGCGTATGCGCGTTTCCGCGCCGGAAACGGCGATACGGACACCGCGCTCGACATTCTGGCCAAGGCAGACGAGCTTGCGCCGGATCGCGTGACCGTCGTCGCTCTTCGCCAGGCCATCGAGGCGGGCGAGGACATCGCGCCGCTCGTCGCCGGGTCCGAGGCGGGCGCCGCCGAAATTCTGCTCAACCTTTCAACCGCGCTCAATCGGGGCGGTGGCGAAGCCTTCGTGCGGCTTTATCTTCATTACGCGCTGGCGCTTCAGCCTTCGAGCGACGCCGTGCTCCTTCAACTCGGCGGTATCGCCGAGATGCAACGCAACGCCGAAGAGGCGATCGAGATATACGGCCGCATTCCGGAGGATTCGCCGATTCGGCAGGTCTCCGAATTGCAGGTTGGCCTCAATCTTGCGGATCTCGATCGTCATGACGAGGCGGTCGAGCATCTGGAACCGCTTCTCGAAGCTGCGCCCGACGACCGGCGCGCCTATCTCGCCCTTGGCGGTGTCTACGCTTCGCAGCAGAAGTTCGCGGAGGCCGCTGAGGTCTATGATCGCGCCGTCTCCCGCATCGACACGCCCGTCGAAGCGGACTGGAACCTCTACTACCAGCGCGGCATCGCCTATGAGCGCATCAAGCAGTGGGACAAGGCCGAGCCGAATTTCAATCAGGCGCTCGAACTTTACCCCGATCATCCGCAGGTTCTGAATTATCTCGGCTATTCCTGGGTCGATATGAACATGAACCTGGAGGAAGGGCTGGCGCTCATTCAAAAGGCGGTCGACCTGCGCCCGAGCGACGGCCACATCGTCGATTCTCTGGGCTGGGCCTATTACCGCCTCGGACGCTATGACGAGGCCGTGACCGAGCTCGAACGCGCGGTCAATCTGCTGCCGAGCGACCCGATCCTGAACGACCATCTGGGCGACGCCTACTGGCAGGTCGGTCGCCGCCTCGAAGCGACGTTCCAGTGGAGCCACGCGCGCGACCTGGAGCCGGAAGACGACATTCTGGAAGGCATAAACCGCAAGCTGCGCGAGGGTCTTGTAGAAGCGTCGGTCCAGCCGGACGCGGAGCAGGATGTCGCCAGTCTCGCCGCCGATCCGGTGGACGCGGCGCCCGAAGCGCCGGCCGCGCAGGTCGCCACGACTGCGCCCGTCGCGCCGGAGTCCTCCGAGGCCACCCATGCGGTCGGCCCCGGCCAGTCGCTCTGGGACATCGCCCGCGATCGCCTCGGCGACGGCAATCGCTACCGTGAAATCCTCGACCTCAATCCCGAACTGCGCGGCAACCCCAATCTGCTTCGTCCCGGCCAGACGCTGGTTTTGCCGCAGAATTGAAGGGTGGCGCTCGGGCCGTCAATGGAGTGGAATTGATCGGGCAGGGCATGGATTCCTGTGCTCGTCACTGGAATCCATGCGAACGGCGTCTCCCCGCTCGCCGGCTCCAACTTCACCCCCCATATCGCGGCGGAACGGGACATTGAACCCACTGGCCGTTCTCGCGGATCGAGCATTGCAGTCGCGTCTCGGAAAGCGTGCGTGCTGCCGGATTGGTCTTCGAGCAGATGCAGTTCGTCACCGGCAGGCGCACGACGTCGCAGGCGGGCGTCACGCATAAATAGCCTGTCACCGGGTCGTTCTGGTAGCCGTTCGAGCCGCCGCTCGGGCGGTTTTGCGCCAGTGCAGCCGAGCCGATGATCAGGCTCAGGGCGAGGGTCGCGAGAAATGCCGTCTTCATGGAAATATCTCCTGTCTGTCCCGTCAATCTGGCGCCCGCTACGCAACTTGCAAGCACATTCGCAACCCAACTGGACGCGCGGCGTCCTGATGCTGTAGACCTGCCGGCATTCACGAGAGGCGAATTCGAAGAGTTTCATGACCGCGCCCCATATGCACCCTTCGCGCTCCTTCCAGGGGCTCATCCTGGCTTTGCACAACTACTGGGCCGACTATGGCTGCGTGGTGCTGCAACCCTACGACATGGAGGTCGGCGCCGGCACTTTCCATCCCGCCACCACCCTGCGTTCGCTGGGTCCCAGGCCCTGGAACGCGGCCTATGTCCAGCCCTCGCGCCGGCCCAAGGACGGGCGCTACGGCGAGAATCCGAACCGGCTTCAGCACTATTATCAATATCAGGTGATCCTGAAGCCGAACCCTTCCAATTTGCAGGAACTCTATCTGGGCTCGTTGAACGCCATCGGCCTCGACCCGTTGGTCCACGACATCCGTTTCGTCGAGGACGACTGGGAAAGCCCGACGCTCGGCGCATGGGGCCTCGGTTGGGAGTGCTGGTGTGACGGTATGGAAGTCTCGCAGTTCACCTATTTCCAGCAGGTCTGCGGCATCGAATGCACGCCCGTTTCCGGCGAACTGACCTATGGGCTCGAACGCCTGGCCATGTATGTGCAGGGCGTCGACAATGTTTACGACTTGAATTTCAACGGCCGCGATGGCGCCGAAAAGGTGACCTATGGCGACGTCTTCCTGCAAGCCGAGCAGGAATATTCGCGCCACAATTTCGAGCACGCCAACACCGCGATGCTGTTCAAGCATTTCGAGGATGCGGAGGCCGAGTGCCGGGCTCTGCTCGATGCCGGCGCGCCGAAGCCGGGTGACGACGCGACCCTGCACAAGATGGTCCTGCCGGCCTACGATCAGGCGATCAAGGCGTCCCACGTCTTCAATCTGCTCGACGCGCGCGGTGTGATTTCGGTCACGGAGCGCCAAAGCTACATCCTGCGCGTGCGCAATCTGGCCAAGGCCTGCGGCGAAGCGTTTCTCCTGACGGACGCCGGTGGCGCCAAACTCAACCCGGAAGTCGCATAAATGGCAAAGACCCTGCTCGAACTCGCCGGCGCCGATCTGACCCCGCCCGCTCTTTCTGAAACCGCGCTCGTCGTCATCGACGCGCAGCGCGAATATGTCGACGGCAAGCTGCCGCTGCCGGGCGCGGCTCCCGCGCTCGCCAACATCGCCCGCCTCCTCGAAAAGGCCCGCGCAACCGGGACTCCTGTCGTCCATGTCCAGCACAAGGGCAAGGCCGGCGGCCTCTTCGATCCCGCGACGCCTTCCTTCGAATTCGCAGACGAGGCCGCCTCGAAGGATGGTGAGTCGGTGGTCGAAAAAGGCCTGCCCAACGCCTTCGCCGGCACGAACCTCAAGGATCTGCTGGATGCGACCGGCCGCAAGCGCCTCGTCCTCGCCGGCTTCATGACGCATATGTGCGTTTCGTCCACCGCCCGCGCCGCGCTCGATCTCGGCTTCCAGACCGTGGTCGTCTCGGACGCCTCGGCCACCCGCGACCTGCCCGTTCCGGGCGCCGAAGGCGAGGTGCTGACCGCCGACGATCTCCACCGCGCCGAACTCGCCATGCTCGCCGACCGCTTCGCCATCGTCTGCACCACGAACGACCTGGCCGCGTGATCCGGCCGCTTCCCTTGTTTTGAGGGAAAGGTTAGCGTGCGTCCTCATCAAACGGGACGCGCATCATGGATTTCGGCATCGGCACGATACTTCTCATTCTCCTGGTGCTGGTCGCCGGCTACGCGGTCGTTACCTATAATGGTCTCGTGCGCGCCCGCCAGTTGGTGCGCGAGGCGTGGAGCGGCATCGACGTCCAGTTGAAGCGCCGCGCCGACCTGATCCCGAACCTGATCGAGACGGTGAAGGGCTACGCCGCCCACGAGCGCGGCACCTTCGAGGAGGTGACGGAGCTTCGCGCCCGCGCCCAGAGTCTGCCTGCCGGCGATGTCGCCGGCCGCGCCCAGGTCGAAGGAATGCTCTCCCAGGCGCTTGGTCGCCTGCTCGCTGTCGCCGAGGCCTATCCGGACTTGAAGGCCAACCAGAACTTCATGCAGCTCCAGACGACGCTGGAAACGCTCGAAGGCGAAATCCAGATGTCGCGCCGCTACTACAACGGCGCCGCCCGCGATCTGAACATCAAGGTCGAGAGCTTTCCGTCCAATCTCGTCGCAGGCAGCTTCGGCTTCGAAAAGGCGGAATATTTCGAGATCGAGAACCCGCAGGAGCGCGCTGTCCCGCAGGTCTCTTTTACCTGAGCCTCGACATGACGCGCATTCTCGCCTCGCTCCTCATCCTCCTGGCGCTTGCCTCCGGCGCGACCGCGCAAGAGGAGATTACATCCTTTCGCGCCGATATCGCCCTTGCCGCCGACGGTACGATGGAGGCGACCGAGACGATCACGGTCAATGCCGAGGGCAACCAGATAAGGCGCGGCATCTTCCGCGATTTCCCGCTTCGCTTCGAGGACGAGGCGGGCGCCCTGCGCGAGGTCGATTTCGACATCGTCTCCGTCACCCGCGACGGCGACGATGAGCCCTATGCCGCCGAACGCGGCTTGGGCATCGTGCGCATCCGCATCGGCGACGCCGACACGCTTCTCGCCCCCGGCCTCCACACCTACGAGATCACCTACCAAACCAGCCGCCAGATCCGCTTCTTCGACGCCCATGACGAGCTTTACTGGAACGTCACCGGCAATGGCTGGGATTTCCCGATACGCGAGGCGGTGGCCGATATCCGCCTGCCCGAAGGCGTTTCGGCCAGCGACGTCACCTTCTACACCGGGGCGTTCGGCTCCACCGCGCAGGCGGCGTCCGCGCAAACGCTCGATGGCGGCAATCGCATCGTCGTCGAGGCCGATGCGACGCTCGCACCCCGCGAGGGCCTGACCGTTGCCATAGCCATGCCCCAGGGCTCGATCGCGCCGCCCACCGCCGCGCAGGAGCGCGAGTGGTGGCTGCGCGACAACCGCGCGCTTCTCATCGGCGCGCTCGGCCTCGCCATCGTTCTCGCTTATTATTTCTGGGCCTGGACCCGCGTCGGTCGCGATCCGCCGGCCGGCATCGTCGTACCGCGCTGGGATGCGCCGCAGGGCATTTCGCCGGCGCTGACCAACTACATCGAAAAACGCGGTTTTCGCGGGCAGGGCTGGGATGCACTTTCGGCCGCGACGATCAACCTCGCGGTCAAGGGCCATGTCGAGCTCGACGATCTCGACGGCGATCTGACTATCCGCCGCACCGCAAAGCCCGCCGTGAACCTGCCGGTCGGCGAGGCGGCGATCCTTGGCAACTTGCCGAACGAGGGCGACACGCTCACTGTCGACAAGGCCAACGGAACACATGTCGTCGCGGTGGGCAGCAGTTTTCGCACGGCGATGGAAAAGGAACATCGCAACCGCTTCTATCGCCACAACCGCCTCTATGTCGTGGCAGGCATCGTATTGTCGGTCGCCGCGCTGCTCGGCCTCGCCGTCTTCGGCGGCCTCGGCGAAGGGCTGCTCGGGCTGATGTTCGCCGCCGCCATTCCGGCCGTCGTCATCTCGGTCTTCGCCGTCAATTTCGGCCGCCGGATGCGCAGCGCAAAGTCCCTCGGCGGGCGCATCATGGCGGTCGTCATGATGGGTTTCGCCGGCTTCGTCGTCTTCTCCGGCCTCAGCACCACGATCCTCTCTGTCATTCTCGAAGCCGGCGACGCCATGCCCATCGTCGCCATGATCGGCATCGTCATGGTCAACGTCATCTTCCTGTTCCTGATGGGCGCGCCGACGCAACTCGGCCGCAAGTCGATGGACGAGATCGCCGGCCTGAAGCAATATCTGACGGTCGCCGAGAAAGAGCGCATGAACATGCAGGGCGCACCGCAGATGTCGCCGCGCCATTTCGAGACGCTTTTGCCCTATGCCGTCGCGCTTGGCGTCGAAAAGCCCTGGTCGCGCGCCTTCGACGCCTGGTTGGCGACCGCCGCCGCGACCGGCGCCGCCGCCGGCTACGTCGCGCCGTCCTGGTATCACGGCCATGGCTTCGACGGCGGCTCCATCGGCTCGACGATGGGCGGGCTTGCCGGCTCGCTCTCCGACAGCTTCACCGCCTCGCTGCCCGCACCGTCCAGTTCGTCCTCCGGCTTTGGCGGCGGTGGGGGAGGTGGCGGCGGCTTTTCCGGTGGCGGCGGGGGCGGGGGAGGCGGCGGTGGCTGGTAAATTCCGCCGCGGCCCATGACAACCGGCCGTCCTCTTGCTAGAGGCTGCTCTCCAATTGCATCACCAGCATCGCGACCTGTCCCATGCCCGACCTTCTTCTTGAACTCCGCAGTGAAGAGATTCCAGCCCGTATGCAGCGCAAGGCGGCGGGCGACCTGAGGAAGATGGTCACGGATGGTCTCGTCGAGGCCGGGCTGACCTATGAGGCCGCGAGCGAATACTGGACGCCGCGCCGCCTGACGCTCGACATTCGCGGCCTCACCGCACGGTCAAAGGACGTGCGCGAGGAAATCAAGGGTCCGTCCGTTTCTGCGCCCGAACAGGCGATCCAGGGCTTCCTGCGCAAGGCCGGCCTGTCGGACGTTTCCGAAGCCCACACCCATTCCGATCCGAAGAAGGGCGACTTCTACGTCGCCCATCTCCTCAAGCCAGGCCGTGCCGCCGAGGAGATCATTGCCGAGATCGTGCCCGCCGTGGTGCGCTCCTTCCCGTGGCCGAAATCGATGCGCTGGGGCGCCGCCTCGTCGAAGCCCGGCTCGATGCGCTGGGTGCGCCCGCTGCAATCCATCGTCTGCACCTTCGGCCCCGAAACCGAAGAGCCGGTCGTCGTCGATTTCGAGATCGACGGCATCCGCTCGGGCAATGTCACCTATGGCCACCGCTTCCATGCGCCGGACGCGATCACCGTCCGCCGCTTCGACGATTACGTCGCCAAGCTCGAAGCCGCCAGGGTCGTGCTCGACGCCGAGCGGCGCAAGCGCATCATCCTTGATGACGCCAGGAACCTCGCCTTCGCCTCCGGCCTCGAACTCGTCGAGGACGAGGGGCTTCTGGAGGAAGTCTCCGGCCTCGTCGAATGGCCGGTCGTGCTGATGGGCGAGTTCGAGGAAGACTATCTGGCCATCCCGTCGGAAGTCATCCGCCTCACCATCCGCGCCAACCAGAAATGCTTCGTCGTCCGGCCTCAAGGCGCAGATGACGGTCTCGCCAACCGCTTCCTGCTGACCGCCAACATCGATGCTACCGACGGCGGCAAGGAGATCGTCCACGGCAACGGCAAGGTCGTGCGCGCGCGCTTGTCCGACGCCGTCCACTTCTGGAAGACCGACCAGGCCGACCTGCCGGATTTGCAAGAGCTCGGCGCTTCGGCCGAAAAATTCGATCTCGATCTCAAGAAACCGCTCGACCAGCGCATGGCCCGGCTCGATCATCTCGGCGTCACCTTCCACGCCAAGCTCGGCACGCAAGGCGAGCGCGTCGCGCGTATCGCAAGCCTCGCGCGTGAACTCGCCCCGGTCGTCGGCGCCGATCCCGACCTCGCCGCCCGCGCGGCCGTCCTCGCCAAGGCCGATCTGACGACCGAGATCGTCGGCGAATTCCCCGAACTCCAGGGCGCCATGGGCCGCAAATACGCAGCTTTGCAAGGCGAAGACGCGTCGGTCGCCGCCGCCATCGAGGATCACTACAGGCCGCAAGGGCCGTCCGACACCGTTCCGAGCGACCCGGTCGCGATGTCCGTCGCGCTCGCCGACAAGCTCGACACGCTTGCGGGCTTCTGGGCCATCGACGAGAAGCCCACAGGATCAAAAGATCCTTATGCGCTGCGCCGGGCGGCCTTGGGAGTCGTTCGAATCGTTTTGGAGAATGGATTGAACTTCTCGATCGATTCGTACAACGATGTTCAGGTGCTGCGCCATCAGCTTGGCGCTTCGCCTTCGGCACGCGAGAAGCTTGACCTAGTCCTTTTAACGGCTGCTACCAATGGCATGTTCAGTGCGGCGACGCGGGGACTGGTCGATGATATTAAACCGGACGCACCGGAATGGCTGTCACTGGTGGAGAATCACGATCCCGCGATCAGCGACGATCTTCGCTCGTTTCTTCAGGACCGCCTGAAGGTATATCTGCGTGATCGTGGTGCGGGTCATGACCTGATCGACGCGGTGGTCACGCCACAAAGCTGCAACCTGCTGGCGATAGCCAGCCGCGTTGCGGCCCTCGGCATCTTCCTCGATTCCGAAGACGGCAGGAACCTGCTCGCCGGCACAAAGCGCGCGGCGAACATCCTCGCGGCCGAGGAAAAGAAGGGCACGGAAATCGCCGTGTCCGTCGATCCGTCTCTCTTCCGCCAGCCGGAGGAAGACGCGCTCTTCGACGCGGTGAACCATGCCGAGAAAAACGCGACGCAAGCGATTCAAACGCAGGACTTTTCCGCCGCGATGATGGCGCTGTCGGTGCTGCGCGCACCGGTCGACGCCTTCTTCGAGGCGGTGCTGGTCAACGACGAGGATCAGGCCGTGCGCGCCAATCGCCTGGCGCTGCTTGCCCGCATCCGCGCGGCGACGGGAGCCGTCGCCGATTTCTCGAAGATCGCGGGCTGAACGCATCGCCCCGAAAAGTGGACACCGGTTTTCGGATCAGGCGGTGCGATGCAAGGAGTTACTGAAGTTCGCCACCGGTCGTTTCCGGGACGAACTCCACCTCCGGTTCTGCGGCAATGCTTCGCTCCGGCGCGGCCGACACGCTCGGCTCCGACGCCATCTCCGGCTCGGGCGACAGACCGCCCGATACGCCGCCGCGCATGACCATCGGCGTGACGACGCGCTTGATCTCAGCCTTCGTCGGCGATTTCGCCGTGACGGCTTCGGCCTTCTGCTCGGCCGGCGTACCGCGCGCGATGACGGAAGGCGCCGGACCTTTCAATTCCTGAAGAACGCTGATCGATCCGGCTTGGGCCGCAAGCGGCAGCACGGCGAGAAAGGACGTGGCAAGAAGAACGCGTGACATGGGCTTCCCGGACATCGAACTGATTGAGCTTCGCATGACGGCATGAATTCCTTAACATTTCAGATGCGCTTTGCCCTTGCGGCATCAATTTTGCGGCGTTAAGCCGGCGCCGAAATGGAGTCCCGGATCAAGCACTTGGCCGGGAGAGATGAATCGGAAGATTGATTTGGCGGACATCGTGAAAGGCGAGGCGGGGCTTTCCCGCGCGGTGAAGCTTCTGGCGGCCGGCGAGACGGTCGCGCTGCCGACCGAGACCGTCTACGGCCTTGCCGCCGACGCCACAAATGGCGAGGCGGTCGCGAAAATTTTCGAGGCCAAAGGCCGCCCGCGTTTCAACCCTCTGATCGTCCACGTCGCCGACATGAAGATGGCGGTCGACATCGCGATCTTCGACAGCCTGTCGCGCAAGCTCGCCGCCGCCTTCTGGCCCGGTCCGCTGACCATCGTCCTGCCGCTGCGCATCGGCCACCCCATCCATCCGCTCGTCTCGGCAGGGCTCGATACGGTCGGGCTGCGAATGCCGGACGGGCTGGCGCATGAAGTGATCGCCCGGCTCGACAGGCCGCTTGCCGCGCCCAGCGCCAATTCCTCCGGCCGCATCAGCGCGACGAACGCCGCCGCTGTCGAAGCTGATCTCAGCGAGAAAATCCCGCTGATCCTCGATGGCGGGCCGACGCCGGTCGGCGTTGAATCGACCATCGTGAGGATCGAGGACGGCATGGTGCGCCTCCTGCGTCCCGGCGGCGTCTCGGCCGAGGATATCGAGGCGGTCGTCAACACGCCGCTCCTGCGCGGCGCGTCCGAAAGGATAGAAGCGCCGGGAATGCTCGCCTCGCACTACGCACCCGCCGCCTCGGTCCGGCTAGACGCGTCTGCGTTGATGCCGGGCGAAGCCCTGCTCGCCTTCGGCTCTTTCGCCATATCCGGCAGCCCGCTCGCCACGCGAAACCTTTCGCCCTCCGGGGACCTGCGCGAGGCGGCAGCCAATCTGTTTTCCCATCTGGCCGAGCTCGACGCCTCCGGTGCGTCGACCATCGCCGTCACGCCGATCCCGAAACACGGCCTCGGCGAAGCGATCAACGACCGCCTTTCCCGCGCCGCCGCCCCGCGTGACAATCCGGCCGCCGCAAAATAGGCTTTGGCCATGTTGACCACGCCGCTTCTCGATCCCGCCCTTCTGTCCAGATTTGCCGCCATCGTCGGCGAGAAATACGCGATCATCGATACCGATGCGCTCGCTCCATATCTCGTCGAGCCTCGCGGACGCTACGGCGGCGCGTCGCCGCTGGTCCTGCGCCCCGGCAAGGTCGAGGAAGTCGCGGCGATCCTAAGGCTCGCCACCGAAACCGGCACACCCATCGTCCCGCAGGGCGGCAATACCGGCCTCGTCGGCGGCCAGATGCCGGATCGTTCGGGCCGCGAGATCGTCCTGTCGCTCGGCCGCCTCAACCGCATCCGCGAAATCGACCTTCAGTCGAACACGATGATCGTCGAGGCGGGCGTCATCCTCCAGACCATCCAGGAAACGGCCGACGAGAACGGCCGGCTCTTTCCGCTGTCGCTCGGCTCGCAGGGCACCTGCCAGATCGGCGGCAACCTCTCGTCCAATGCCGGCGGCACCGGCGTCCTTGCCTATGGCAATGCCCGCGAACTGTGCCTCGGCGTCGAAGTCGTGTTGCCCACCGGCGAGGTGCTGGAGGATCTGCGCAAATTGAAGAAGGACAACACCGGCTACGATTTGAAGAACCTCTTCGTCGGCGCCGAAGGCACGCTGGGCGTCATCACCGCCGCCGTCGTCAAACTCGTCCCGAAACCGAAGGGCCGCGAAGTCGCATGGATCGGCCTCGAAAGCCCGACTGCCGCCCTCGACCTCTTCGCCATCGCCTCGGATCGCGCCGGCGCGGGCCTCACCGCCTTCGAACTCATCCAGAAGCGCGCGCTCGATTTCACCTTGAAGCATATCCCCGACACGCTCGACCCGCTTTCCGGCCCGCAGCCCTGGCATGTGCTGATGGAAATCTCGTCCGGCCGTTCCGCAGAGGACGCGCGCACGCTGATCGAGGAAATCGTCGGCGAGGGGCTCGAAGCCGGCCTCGTCGCGGATGCGACGCTCGCCATGAACCTCGCCCAGAGCGATGCCTTCTGGAAACTGCGCGAAGGCATGTCGTCGGCGCAGGCGCCCGAAGGCGGCTCGATCAAGCACGACATCTCCGTACCCGTCGCCGCCATCCCCGCTTTCATCTCCGAAGGCGAGGCGGCCGTCCGCACCGTCGTCCCCGATGCCCGCCTCGTCTGCTTCGGCCACATGGGCGATGGCAATCTCCACTTCAACGTCACCCAGCCCGAAGGCGGCGACGGGCAAGCGTTCCTGTCCCGATACCGCGAGATGAACGACGCCGTCCACGCGGTCGTGCGCGCGATGGACGGGTCGATTTCCGCCGAGCACGGCATCGGCCGCATGAAGCGCGATGAACTCATCGCGACCGCCCCGCCGGTCGCCATCGACCTGATGCGCCGCATCAAGGCCGCCTTCGATCCCGCCGGCATCATGAATCCAGGCAAGATCATCTGAAGGCAAGAAGATGGCAACACAACTTTCCCAATCCTTTCATATGGTTGGAAAGCGATAACCATCCGGCGCATCCAGACAAATTTAACCGAAAATCTAAGGCCCACGGTAACGGCCCGCGCCTAGTCTCCCATCCAACGAGGCGGAAAACCGCCCGCGAGAAACCGTCGAAGGCGGCTCTCAGGAGAGACAGGAAGGCGAAACATGAACACCGGGCTGAAACCCGCCTGGGCGGGCCGCGACATGCGGCTCGACCCCTTCAGGCTGCCGCAGGCGACGACCTATGCGACACAGGACGCATTCGGCGATGTCTCCTTCGAGATCGAACGCCGCCGCGTCACCATTCGCCGGTTCCTGGAAAAGAGTCAGCTTCCGGTAACGATCGTGCTGCCGGCGAACGCCTTCAAGGGCGTTGCCGCCCGCGCCATCGAGGACGGCGAGGGCGCGGTCACGGTGACGCTGGAATTGATGCACAACGATCCGATGCTCTCGGTGCCGCTTCTCGTCGCCCACGACCTCGATGATGTCGCCGCCGATTGGCGCGCCTGGGCGGAAGCCTACCAGCTTCCCATGCTTCTCTTCGAGGCTGACGGCATCGCCCGTTCGCTGGAAGAATCGCTCGGCGGCGTGAAGACGGCCCCGGTCAAGGAGCGCCGCAGGCGCCGCATGTCCGAAAACCGCCGCCCGCGCTTTCTGGCTCGTCGCAAATTCGGCAATCTCGGCCTTCGACTGGTGATCGGCGGCGACGAGATCATCGCACGCAGATAGTCAGAAAATCGCCGCAGCGCCGCTTCCCAGCACCAGCCCGCCGAAGATAAGCCAGCCGACGGTCGAGTTCGACTTGAACAGTTTGAGGCACTGGTCGCCGTCATCTATGTCGGCGACCACGATCTGCCGCGCCATGTGCGCGGCGGCCGCCGCAAGCCCGAGATAGGCCGGCCACGCCACTTCCGCCGCCGCGAACGCGGCGGCAAACAGCGCCAGCGCACCCGAATAGAGCGCCACCAGCCAAGGCTTGGTGTTCGTGCCGAACAGCCGCGCCGTGGAGCGCACGCCGACCAGCGCGTCGTCCTCCCGGTCCTGATGCGCATAGAGCGTGTCGTAGCCGATCACCCACAGGATCGAGCCGAGATATAGGAATGCGGGAGCGATGGACACGCTGCCGAACGCGGCCGCCCAGCCCATCCACGCGCCCCAGGAAAACGCAAAGCCGAGAAAGAGTTGCGGCCAGTCGGTGTAGCGCTTCATGAACGGGTAGATCGCCACCGTGCCGAGCGAGGCGATACCCATGCCGACCGCGAACCAGTTGAACTGCAAGAGCACGACCAGCCCGACGAGGCACTGACCGATGAGGAAAGCCCAGGCTTGTCGGTGCGTCACCTGCCCGGAAGGCAGCGGCCGCGAACGTGTTCGCGCCACCATCGCGTCGATGTCCTCGTCGACGATGTCGTTATAGGTGCAGCCCGCACCGCGCATCGCGATCGCGCCGATCATGAACAATGCCAGATGCCAGAGCGAAGGCAGTTGCGCCGCAGCGCCGTCCCCTGAATTGAAGAACGCCGCGCCGGCCAGCGCCGCGGACCACCAGCATGGCCACAGCAGCAGCCACCAGCCGATCGGCCTGTCCCAGCGTGCAAGCTGCGCATAGGGCCAAACCCCTTGCGGCAGCGCACGGTAGACCCAGTGGCCGGATGGGGCATCGGCAACACGCCCGCGCGCGCCTTTGGATTGAATTGTCTCCATCGTCGCGCATTGGCAGCCGCGAAACGGCGCGTCAAGCGGCCAATATTGTCGGCGTTATCTGGTTGCCACGTTCTTGTGGTTCTCCAGGCATGGTCAAGCAGGGAGAAGCGGACATGAATATCTGGGCATCGATGATCCTGATGGAAGGAACTGATCCGGCGCGCGACCGCATCGTGCGTGAATCGTCTGCCGAGCGTTTGACGATTGTTTTCGTCCCGACACCGGAAGCCGCCGCCGCCGCGGCAATCGAACTGATCGATGAAGATGTCGAGCTTATCGAACTTTGCGGCGGATTCGGGCCGGAACTGACTGCGCCGGTCATTCGTGCGGTCAATGGACGAGCGGCAATCGGTGTCGTGATGTTCGGCATTGAATCGCTTGCGCCGGCAGCCGCCTACAAGGCGAAGTTCGAACGAGGCGGGAGCGGACAGTCTTGACCCCTTCGGGCTGACCGCCTAATCGCGGCCATCGGCTTCAGGCGAGGACAAGGTCATGAACATCCTAATCATTGGTGCGGGCGGACGCGAGCACGCACTGGCCTGGAAGATCGCCGCTTCCCCGATGCTGACGAAGCTCTACGCCGCGCCGGGCAATCCCGGTATCGCCGAACACGCTGAATGCGTGACGCTTGATCTCGATGATCACGAGAGCATAGCCGCCTTTTGCAAGCTGATGGCGATCGACCTCGTCGTCGTCGGTCCGGAAGCGCCGCTCGTCGCCGGCCTCGCAGACGTTCTCGCCAGCCATGGAATTCGCGTCTTCGGCCCGTCCGCCGCCGCCGCCCGCCTTGAAGGTTCCAAGGGCTTCACCAAGGATCTGTGCGCCCGCTACGACATCCCGACGGCGGCCTACGAGCGCTTCAACAATGCGCCGAAGGCCAAGGCCTATATCCGCCGTGTCGGCGCCCCCATCGTCATCAAGGCGGACGGCTTGGCAGCCGGCAAGGGCGTCACGGTCGCGATGACGCTCGAAGAGGCGCTTTCCGCCATCGACGATTGTTTCGAGGGCGGATTCGGGGAGGCGGGCGCGGAAGTCGTCGTCGAGGAATTCCTCGTAGGCGAGGAAGCCTCCTTCTTTTGCCTCTGCGACGGCAGGACTGCGCTTCCCTTCGGCACGGCGCAGGACCACAAGCGCGTCGGCGATGGCGACACCGGGCCGAATACCGGCGGCATGGGCGCCTATTCGCCTGCCCCGATCCTGACGCCCGTGCTGATGGACGAGGTCATGCGGACCATCATCGAGCCCACGATGAAGGGCATGGCCGAAATGGGCGCGCCGTTCTCGGGCGTTCTCTATGCCGGCCTGATGCTGACGAAGGTCGGCCCGAAGCTGATCGAATACAACACCCGTTTCGGCGATCCCGAATGCCAGGTCCTGATGATGCGGTTGAAGGAGGATTTGCTTATCCTGCTCAACGCCGCCGTCGACGGTCAGTTGGCGCATATGTCGGCGCGCTGGCGTGACGAGGTCGCGCTGACCGTCGTGCTCGCCGCCGAAGGCTATCCGGCAACTCCGAAGAAGGGCAGCGTCATTCGCGGCCACGATACGACCGGCGACGAAGTCGAGATCTTCCACGCCGGCACCGCGAAGAAGGGCGATGAGATCGTCGCCAATGGCGGCCGCGTCCTGAACGTCACCGCAATGGCCGGAACCGTGCGCGAAGCGCGCGAAAAAGCCTATGCAGTCATTGACCGGATCGATTGGCCGGAAGGGTTTTGCCGTCGCGACATCGGCTGGCGCGAGGTCGAGCGGGAGACCCGCTGACCCTGATTTTTCAGCACGTCGCCACATGCTCATCCCATGTCGCATTCCAACTTCCGAAGCCGCCGCGCGAATGCTTCAATGCAGTCAGTTCAGGTGCTGCCTCTCATCGAGGTGGAGAATTGGGAAGCCGGTGAAAAGCCGGCGCTGCCCCCGCAACGGTAAGTGGAGTGACGTCGCAACGGGAGCCACTGGGCATGTCTGCCTGGGAAGGTGTTGCGGCAGGTCGACGGAGCGATCCGAAGACCGGCTCTTGAGCCCGGAAACCAGCCTGAATTCGTGAAAACCGACTGATCGCGGTGGGCGGTCAAGGGGCGGATGCGCGCGCGGATTCCTCCGTCGCGCCTTTCTCCTTCGAAATCTCCACCAGTTCAGTCCTTGCATGAAGGCAGGACAGGACATGGATGCGCGCAACGAAATGCTGGCGCGGCTTCAGCGCCGCAAACCCGGCTACAGCCTCGAACAGGCGTTCTACACCGACCCGGATTTCTACCGGCTCGATCTCGATCTGATCTGGTATCGCGACTGGCTCTTCATCGGCCATGATTGCGAACTGCCGAAACCGGGCAGCTATTTCACCGTGCAGGTCGGCGACTATCCGGTCGTCGTGGTGCGCGACGCGAAGGGCGCGATCCGCGCCTTCCACAACACCTGCCGCCATCGCGGCTCGCGCGTCTGCACGGCCGCCAAGGGCACGGCGGCCAAGCTCGTCTGCCCCTACCACCAGTGGACCTACGATCTCGACGGCCGCCTCGTCTTCGCGCGCCAGATGGGCGCGGAATTCGACGCTTCGCAGTTCGGCCTGAAGCCGGTCGCCTGCGAGAGCGTCGCCGGCTACCTCTTCATCTGCCTTGCCGACCAACCCGCCGATTTCGCCCCGGTCCGCGCGCAGGTCGAGCCCTATCTCGCGCCACACCGGCTGACGGAAACGAAAGTCGCCTTCGAATCGACCATCGTCGAAAAGGGCAACTGGAAGCTCGTCTGGGAAAACAACCGCGAGTGCTATCACTGCGCGGGCAACCATCCCGAACTGTGCAAGACCTTCCCCGAAGCGCCGACGGTCACGGGTGTTCAGGCCGCCGAAAGCGATCCCGAGATCGTCGCGCACTGGCAAAAATGCGAAGCCGCCGGCCTGCCGTCGCGGTTCGAGATCGCCGAGACCGGCCAGCACCGCGTGACCCGCGTGCCGCTCCTGCGCGATGCCGTCAGCTATACGATGACGGGCAAGCGCGCGGTGAAGAAGAACCTTTCCGACAATGTCGTCACGGATCGCATCGGGGCATTGCTGCTATATCACTATCCGACGACATGGAACCACGTCCTCGGCGATCACGCCGTCACCTTCCGCGTCCTGCCGATCAGCGCGACGGAGACGGCGGTGACGACCAAATGGCTCGTCCACAAGGACGCCGTCGAGGGCGTCGACTACGACCTTGCCGAACTCACCCATGTCTGGACCGAAACCAACGACCAGGACCGCCGTATCGTCGAGGAAAACGCCTTCGGCATCGCTTCGCCGGCCTACCGGCCGGGGCCGTATTCGGAAGAACATGAGGGCGGCGTGATGCAGTTCGTGGATTGGTACTGCCGGTTCGCCGAGGAACGGCTGACGGGCGACCGGCTCGCCGGGGACGCCAAGCCGGCGCTGCGGTCGGTGGCGTGAGGGAAACGACCATGCTCTACGTTGCCCCCCTCTGGGCTACCGCCCATCTCCCCCTCAAGGGGGGAGATCACGCGATGGCGACGGATTCGCCTTTCTTGCAACGTTGCAGAACGCGTTCGAGCGCAACGAGATTGATCTCCCCCCTTGAGGGGGGTGCGACGGAGCGCTACCGCCGAAAGGCACACCCATGACCGCCCACCTCTACAAATACCTCGACGAAATGGCCCCATGGGACGACCGGCTCCAGGTGCTCGAATGCCTGCGCGTCGTCGACGAGGCGCCGGACGTCAAGACCTTCACCTTCCGCTCCGACAGCCAGACCTGGTTCCGCTACCAGCCGGGCCAGTTCATCACGCTTGAACTCCCCGCCGCGCCCGAGCCGCTGATGCGCACCTACACGTTATCCTCCAGCCCGTCGCGGCCGTTCTCCATCGCGGTGACGGTCAAGGCCCAGAAGGATTCGCTCGGCACGCGCTGGATGTTCGATCACCTGAAACCCGGCGATCACATTCGCGCCTTCGGCCCGTCCGGCACATTCTCGCTGCACAACCACCCGGCCGCGAAATACCTCTTCATCTCCGCCGGTTCCGGCATCACGCCGATGATGTCGATGCTGCGCTGGCTGAACGATTTTACGCCCCAGACCGACGTCGCTTTCGTCAACTGCGCCCGTCGGCCCGAGGAGATCATCTTCCGCAAGGAACTCGAACTCCTGGGCGCGCACATGCCGGGCCTGTCGCTCGGCTTCCTGATCGAGGAGCGATCGAGCCGCGAAAGCTGGTTCGGTCATATGGGCCGGATCGACGCCGTGCGGCTCCCGTTGCTGGCGCCAGATTTCCGCGACCGCGAGATCTTCTGCTGCGGTCCCGATCCCTTCATGCGCGCCGTGCGCGATATGCTGGAATCGGCAGGCTTCGACATGGAGCACTATCATCAGGAAAGCTTCGGCGCGCCGGCGATCGAGCGCATCCAGGCTCCGTTCGAGGAGGAGATCGCAGCTCCGCCGCCCGCCGATGCGCAGCCGATTCGCTTTGCGCTTTCCGACATCGAGGCATCGTGTCTGCCAGGCCAGACCGTGCTCCAGACGGCTCGCGCGGCCGGCATCCGCATCCCCGCAGCCTGCGAGTTCGGCCTTTGCGGCACCTGCAAGACCATGAAGACGTCCGGCGAGGTCGAGATGAGCCACAATGGCGGCATCCTCGATCACGAGATCGAGGAAGGATACATCCTCGCCTGCTGCGCGCGCCCGCTCGGCCCCGTCACGGTGGAGGCGTAGGATGGGGCAGGCACGTCAGTTCGGCTTGACGCCGGCACCCTCGCGCCCTGCTCTCGTCCCACCCCGGCAGCCGGAACCCGAGGAAGTTTTCTTCGCCTGGCTTATGTGGCTCCCGGCCGACGCTGACCGGCGGAAAGCGGCCGAACGTGAGATCAGCCGCATCGACGCGTGCGACGCGAAAGGCGAGGGGCCGACGAAGCTCCGCGCCCTGTTCGCCGACCTCGCCGCCGACTGATCAGCCGCGCGCGTCAGTCAGTGCAGCGCGCAGTGCGCGCTCGAAGACGTCGATCTCGGCTGCCGGCGCCACCGAAACCCGGATGCAGCGGTCGAGCCCCGGCGCCATCGGCTTGCGCACGAAGACGTCGCGCGAAATCAGCGCCTGCATGACCTTCAGCGCAAAAGCGCCGTCGCCGCCGCAATCGATCGCGACGAAATTCGTGGCGGAGGGAATGGCGGCGAGGCCGTTTTCGGTGGCGATTTGCGCCAGCCGGTCCCGGCAGGACGCGACCTGTGTGATGACGCTTTGCAGATAGTCCACATCGTCCAGCGCCGCAGAGGCGGCGATTTGGGCCATGCGCGTCATGCCGAAATGATTGCGGACCTTCTCGAACGCATTGATCGTCCGCGCTTCGCCGATGGCGTAACCGCACCGAAGCCCCGCAAGGCCGTAAACCTTTGAAAAAGTACGCATTCGAAGAACGTTCGGTCGCGTCACGTCGAGCGGCGGCAAGGTGCCCGCAGGCGCTGTCTCGCCATAGGCTTCGTCCAGCACCAGCATGGTCGTTTCCGGCAGCGCGTCGATGAAGCGCTGGATGTCGTCGGCCGGCCACCATGTGCCCATCGGATTGTCGGGATTGGCCAGATAGACGAGCGGCGCGTTCTCGCGTTTCACGGCGTCGAGAAGGTCGGAAAGGCTCTCCCGGTCGGCCCGGTACGGCACTGCGACGAGCCGCGCGCCGAACCCCGCGACATGGTAGTTGAAGGTTGGATAGGCGCCAAGAGAGGTGACGACCGGGGCGTTTTTATCGGCCCAAAGTCGCACGATCAGCCCCAAAAGCCCGTCAATTCCTTCGCCAATGACGATGTTTTGGGCTGAAACTTCATGCTTTTCAGCCAGTTTTGCACGCAATTCGGCGCTTTCCGCGTCGCCATACATCCACATTTGGCCTGCCGCCGCCGCGATCGCGGCCTGCACTTTCGGCGACGGTCCGAACCCGCTCTCATTGGCGCCGATCCGCGCCCGGAAGGCCGTGCCTCGCGCGCGTTCCTGCGCTTCCGGTCCGATGAAGGGCACCGTCGCGGGCAGCGTTTCGGCAAGCGGTGTGAGGCGAGGGTGGGTCATGCGGCGGGCTCCTGAATCTCTGCCGTCGCACTACTCTCCAACCTTTTGAATGACAACAAAAAAGGCCCGCCGAGATGTCTCGGCGGGCCAGGTCTGGGAGGTAAGGCTAGGAGATCAGCGGCCGCCGCCGAACTGTCCGCCGGCGAACATCTCGCGGACCGAGTTGAACGAGGTGTCGAGCGAGATCGACGCCACGAAATATTCGCGGTTGAAGTTCGAGTCGTGGTAACGCAGGTCGAAGGTGATCAGGTCGGCATAGGTGTAGGACAGGCCGACATTCCAATCGACCGTGTCGTCGAGATCGAACCGGTTGCCTATGCCGCCCGAAAGGGTGAAGTCGTAGGGCAGGACGAGCGCTGCCGTCGCGACGCCATAGGTCGTGTCGAATTCGAAGTCGTGATAGAGTTCGAGACCGACGGAAAACTCTTCCGTGAACTGGTAGCTCGGCTTGATATAAGCCTCGCCGCAGCACTCGCCGGTCTCGTCGTAGAAGTAATGGACGTAGCCGATATCGACCGTGAGATTGCCGAAGGTCGGGCGGATACCGGCATAAACGTCGATCTCGATATCGTCGGGAGCGATGTCGACGCCCGAGGCCCAGACGCCGACATAGGCCCAGTCATAGGAAGCCTCGATATAGCCCTGAAGGGTCGGACCGTCGGTCTGCGCATTGCCGCGCGAGACGTATCGCGAGGTGAAGGTGGCGCCGAAGGCGATGTCGATCGCCGAGGCGACGTCCTCTTCGAGGACGACCGGCGCCTCATAGGCGACGGCATCGGCAGCGAATGCGGGAAGGGCGGAGACGGCGGCGATTGCGAAGGCGGCTGCCGAGGTACGGATCAGGCTCATTGGACCCCCAGGAAGATGTCTCGAAGACATCGCGCTCGCCAACCCCTCCGGTCTTCTGCGCCATGTCGATGAGGAAACTGTGCGGGAAAAATTTGCCGGCGCAATTGGCAAGACCGGTCCGATGTTGCGGTGCAAGGGCATGTTGCACTGTTGCAACTGAAACTGCGCAATGCGTATGCATTGGCCGTGGCCAGCAGGTTAACCAAATTGCCGTGTTCTTAGGCAGTTTCGAGAGCCCGCGCGACTTGGCCGAGTACCGATATTTCGCGCGCGGTTCCCGCATCGTCGCTCGCGTCGGGTCGGGATGAGGTCTTTGCGATGGTGATTCGGCTGACCGGATCGATCCAAACCCACTGACCATGTATGCCGACGCCGCAAAACGAGCCCCGGTCGTCTCCGACCTGATACCAGCAGGAACGGTAGCGGCCGTCAGTGAACATGTCGGCGAAATTGCCGTCGACCCATGCCTGCCGATTGCCGTTGGCAATCATGTCGTCGATCCAGGCCGCCGGAATGATCTGCTGATCAGCGGCGTTGCGTCCGCCCATGCGTATGAGATCCCCCAGCCGAGCGAGGTCTTCGACGGTGATGCAGATGCCGCCAGCCGCCCGCGCGGTTCCGACACGGTCGACGGTGACATAGGATGCGCCGGTCATCCCCATCGGCTTCAGGAGCCGTTCGGCGAGATAGTCGTGATAGCGCCGGCCGACCGCCCGCTCGACGACGAGGCCGAGAAGGTCGGTATTGGGCGAGGCGTAGTAGAAGCGCCTGCCGTGATCGCCGCTTCGACGCGGGGGCAGGGTGCTCAGAAACTCTTCCATCGTCTGCGCTGTCGTGCCGGGCCGTTCCGGGTTCCAGAGCATGGCGCGGCGATAGCGATCGAACGCGCTGTCCTTGTCCGTGTATTCCTCGTCGAAATCGAGATCGACCGTCATGTCGAGAAGGTCGCGGACGCGGGCGCTGCCATACGCGCTCGTTGCTGGCATCGGCACATAATCTGTGATCGGCGCGTCGGCGTCGAGCAGCCGGTCGTCGACGGCGATGCCGGCGAGCATTCCGGTCACGGATTTCGAGATCGAAAAGATGACATGCGGCCGATCGGGATCGGCATGAGGCGCGTGCCAGTCGGCGATTATCTTGCCTTCGCGCAGCACGACGAGGGCGTCGGTCCACGAGGCGCGGAGATAATCGGGAAGCGATACCGGCCGCCCGGCGACTTCCAGAGAAATGCGCTCGATGGCGGTACTGCCGATAGCATCGTTCGCTCGCTCGCGTGCGGACGTCATGATCGCGACGGGCACGAACTCGCTGACCGACTGGAAGCTGAGCGTACTGAAAGGGTGCTCTCGCCAATTGGCGAGCGTGACTTCGTGGCGCGAAACCTGGTCGATCGTCATGGTGCCTCCATCGTCTTGTCCATTTGTCAGACGCGGTTCGACCGTGCCCAGTCAAGTCGTTTGCCGTTGGTCCAGCCGGAAGATCGGCTTTTCACCACTGCGCTAAGGTGACCTTTACCTGCCGCTGATAGTTACGGCGCACGCAAGTCCCCGCGCATTCATGTTGCCGAGGGCAGGACTGTACTCGGACGGGGTAATGCGATGAGAATTTCGGTATTCGGACTTGGATATGTCGGCACGGTCTGCGCTGCCTGCCTTGCGGAACGCGGCCATGAAGTGATCGGCTGCGACGTCAACGAAACGAAGGTCGACCTCGTCAATGCGGGCCAGAGCCCGATCATCGAGAAGGATGTCGGCGAACTGGTCGCGTCGAACGTCGCTTCCGGGCGCCTGCGCGCCACCCTGTCGACCGCCGAGGCGATCGCGAATTCCGAGATTTCGCTTCTGTGCGTCGGCACGCCGTCCAGGCCGAACGGCTCGCTCGACCTTGGCCATGTCGAAGCGGTCTGCGAGCAGATCGGCGCAGCGTTGAAAAATAAGGACGGTTTCCACTCCGTCGTCATGCGTTCGACCGTGCTGCCGGGCACATTGGAGACACTCGCCGTTCCGGCGCTCGAGCGTTCGTCCGGCAAGGTCAATGGCGAAGGCTTCGGCGTCGCATCCAACCCTGAATTCATGCGCGAAGGGTCGGCCGTTGCCGATTTCGACAATCCCGCCAAGACGGTGATCGGCGCCAGCGACGCGGAGACCCGCGACCGGCTGACGGCGCTCTATGACGGCCTGCCGGGCAAGCTGATTCTGACCGATCCGCGTGTCGCCGAACTCGTGAAGTATACGGACAACACCTGGCACGCGCTGAAGGTCGCCTTCGGCAACGAGATCGGCAATGTGTGCAAGGCGGCGGGCGTCGACAGCCATGAGTTGATGCAGATCTTCTTCGCCGACGACAAGCTCAACATCTCGAATGCCTATCTCCTGCCGGGCTTTGCCTTCGGCGGTTCGTGCCTGCCCAAGGACGTGCGCGCCATCAATGCGTTTGCGGTGGAGAAGGATGTCGAGGCGCCGCTTTTGCGCGCGCTGATCCCGTCGAACAAGCAGCAGGTCGAACGCGCGCTCGACTGGGTTCTGCGCCAAGGCAAGAAGAAAGTCGGTTTCCTCGGGTTCTCGTTCAAGGCCGGCACGGACGATCTGCGCGAAAGCCCCTATCTGGAGCTGATCGAACGACTGATCGGCAAGGGCTGCGACGTACGTGTCTTCGACAAGAACGTGTCGGTGGCCCGTCTCGTCGGCGCCAACAAGGCCTATCTGATGAACGCAATTCCGCATGTCACGCAGTTGATGGTGTCTTCGCTCGACGAAATCGTCGCGCATTCGGAAATTATCATCGCGACGAACCGCGCAAGTGAATACGAGCCCATCGTCACCGAGATGCGGGCGGATCAGGTGTTGCTCGACATGGCGCGGCTGCCGAACGTCGCCGCGGCGACGGGGCGGGTGGACGGGATCAACTGGTAGGGGAGTGCAGCGAACGGACGTGCTTACATCCTTGTCGTCAGCAATTTGTAGCTGGCAAAGCAGAAGAACATGCCTAGGCCAGCTTCGATAAATCGTCTTGCCTTTCGATAGGCGGAAACCATAGGGGCGGTGGAAAATGCAACGGCATAGGCTCGATGACCGACCACAGAAATCAGTGTCGTGCCTCCGACGATCGCGGCTCCAACCCAAAGCGGCGCGTCAGCTTGAAGTCCCAGCGACATGGTTGCGATCCATGAGAAAGCAGCTTTTGGATTACTCATCTGAACGAGCAATCCCTGCTGAAAGTAGTCGGACTGCAACCCGAATGAGAAACTCGTCTTGGGGTGGCGTTCACTAAATGCCGAACGGAAAGCTTTGAAGGCCAACCACAAAAGGTATCCGGCCCCAAACAGCTTTATCGCTGTCATGATCGAGGCATAGGCCGAAATGATTGTGACTAGTCCTGCCCAAGTGAGCAAGGCCCACAAGAATGACCCGGTCGAAATTCCCCAGGCCAACGATTTGGCTTGGGGGCGCCCGATGCTCATTGCTGTCCCGATTACCGCCATGACGTTCGGACCGGGGCTCAGTATTCCAATGCACACCACTCCATAAGCGAGAAGGATTCCTGAGAGATAAGGGCTTATCTGTTCCATCTGTCAGCTTGGCTCCAAACCTGATGGCAAACTCAAGCTCTAGATGAGATCGTCTTCGTGATCCCTGTCAATGTTGTCCTTTGCCGTTGCGTGAGATCTATCGTCAAAATATGTGCGGCTAATCCTCAATACCGCGCCAAATCAAGCTGTTGGTCGATGAAGGCGCGCTTGCCCTGGCTACCGCTCGCAAGACATTGGACGCGTTCCAGCGTGAAGGCCATGTGGCCGTCCGCCTTGGCTTCCAGCGCCGCCCGAATGCGCTCTGCATCGCCTTCGCTGCCGCCCTCCGCCGCGACGTAGCGAATGACCGCCTTGCCGGGTTCGCACTGGACGAACTGGAATTCGCCGATGCCGCGAAAGAACGCCGGGTCCTGCGGCGGAAAATTGGTGGCGATGATGCGGTTGCCCGCCCTGCCGATGAAAAAGCCCGGCTTGCGTCGTGGCCGGATCGTCTCGACTTTCATGCGCCAGCCATTGGCGCGCGTGCCTGCCTCGACGAGCGTCGCGCGGTCCTCGGTGTCGTAGCGGATGAACGGCATCCCCGAACTGATGAGGCCGGTGCCGACGAGGCGGCCTTCCATGCCGGGCGTGACGATCGGCGCGCCGGCATCGTCGACGAGTTCGGCAAGGCCGTAAAGCGGCTCGAATTCGTAGACATCTTCGCTGATTTCACGGGCGAAGAGCGCCTTTTCACTGAGGCCGTAGAACGGCGCGAAGGCGACGTGGCCCAGCGCTTCGCGGATGACTGCACGCTGGTGGTCGTAGAGCGGTTCGGAAATCGGCAAAATGCCCTTGATCGGCAGCTTGAAGCTGCGGCGGAGCGCCAGCATGTGGCGGCTGAGCACTTCGATCGCCGACGGATAGCCATGCAGGAACCTGATCCCGCGCGCGTCGATCAGGTCGATATAGTGCGCCACATCGGCCCGGCTCATCGGAAAGACGCAAAGGCGCAGCTCGTTCAGCGCCGGCTCCCACTCGCAGAGACGATCTTCCGCGCCTTTCATCCGAAAGCCCTTGAGAACGCAGCGCGCCTCAGTCCGCGTGTAGCCCGCGCGCGTCCAGGCATCGTTGACGAAGGCGAATTCGCGCACCGAGCGGTCGCGATCGACATAGAAGGCGAAGGGTTCCTCGCCATTGGAGCCGCTGGTGCAGTTGCGCGCGAGCTTGCGGGCCGGAACGGTCAGCGCCGCTTCGCCGGCACTGCGCAATTCGGCCTTGGTCAGGATCGGCAGGCTCATCAGATCTTCGACCTCGACTGAGCGAATGTCGAAATCGCGACCAAGGGCGGCCTTGAACCGCGCGCTGTGAAACGGGCTTGCCTGCGCGGCCATTTCAATCAGGGCGCGCAACGTCTTGGTGGTGGTGGTCGTGGAAAAGTCGAGATCCGTTCGCGCGCGCGCGATATCGCGGCGCCAGCGCTCATAGACCGCGCCATAGCGCAGCGAAAGCGGCATCATCGAAATGAACGGTGCGACCGACCGGCGCAGGCCGGGCGGGCTTTTCACATAGGCGCTGCGCGCGATGTCGAGCAGCCGCAAGGCCGGTCCCCCTCAAAATGCGATCACCAATCTGTCATCGGGCGCTTAAGATTCGGCTAAGCTAAAGAAGGGCCAGGCACTCGCCGATGAGGGTGTATTCACGCGGGCGCAGGCCCCGCTTGAAGGTGGAGTAGCCGGTGTTCGGATCGAGTCCGCCGAGGTCGAGCGTGGCGACGCCCTGCGACTTCATGTGCCGGATCGCCTGCCAGAGCAGGAAGTTGCCGGCATTGATCGCGCGCCCGTCCGGCCCGAACCAGGCGACGAAATATTCGGCGCCGAGCCCATAGCGGATGACGGAGATGCCGGCAACGGGGCGGCCCTCGTGGATCGCCTGAAGGATGGTGAAGTCTTCGCCCGACGCATCGCGAAGCACGCGCAGGAAGCGATCGTCGACGGCGGAAAACGCCTTGTCGCGCTTGTTCTCCTCATGCCGCGCGATCATCCATTCGACCAGTTCCGGCTCGTTGCCGACACGAATGCCGATGTCGAGCTTGTCGCATTTGCGCAGCTTGTTGCGGAAGTTCGGTTGGAAGGAACCGATGATATTGTCTTCGGAGCGCGTCAGGTCGACCTGGGCGGAGACCCAGCCGGCCTCGCCGAGCACGCGAAAGCCGGCGGCGCGCATCAGCGCCAGGTTCTCCGGCGTGCTTTCCAGCGACGGCGCGACAACGAGCGCGCCCTTGCCCAGCCGCCCCCAGCCGCGCTTCAGCGCGCTGTAGACGTCCTGGATGGTTTCGGGCGAGGGCGTGGCGTCGAGGAAGAGCGGACCGCGGCTGACGCGTGAAAGAAGCCGGATGCCGGCGATGCGCTTTTCCAGAATCTGGCAAATCGCGACCGGCCGGCCGGCGATCTCGAAAACCACGCGGATCGGTGTCCACCCACTCGTGCGGCGCGCCTCGCCATAGGCGTGGGCCTGCGTCAGATGTGGCGCGGGAACACGGGCCATGAGGTCTTGCCAGTCCGAGAGGGCAATGATCGGCTGGACGGCGATGGGGCCGGATCGAGATGCGGAGGCGATGCGGCCGGAGGCGACGATGTCGGTCATGGGCGGCTTCCTGGTAATTGGATGAGGCGGATTTCGGTAACGAGCGGACCGGCGCCGGACTGTCCCCGCCACGACAGGCGCGGGGCGGGAATCCTGACGCCGAAGGATGGAGAGACCCATCCGCCATCGAAACCGTCTCCGCCGGAGGCGACTTCGAGCCGGTCGCCTGGGAGCGTGAAGGCGGCGATCGGGTTTTCATCTTTGGAGATGCTTGCGACTGCGCCGTCGATGCGGACATCGAGGCCGGGTGCGAACTGGAAGACGAGTTCGACCGGGTGCGGCTTGCCGGATACCTCGTCCTCGATGCGCAAGCCCTCTTCGGTGATCCGCACCTGCCGGCGATGCGTCGCACCGGAGTGTCCGACATAACCGTCATGCTCGGCGAGGATCGCCATGTCGGACGCCTCGACGAGGCTTGCATTCGCCTTGTGCGACCAGTTGAACGCACCGGACATGATGCTCTGGTCGTCGCCGGCGAGCGTCAGCGTATTGTGCGCGCGGGTCGAGCGGAACCAGTCCCGCCATGCGCCGCCCGAATGGTAGAGATAGGTGCCGGGATCGACGAGGATCGGCTCGCCGTCGATGCAGAGCAGGATGGAGAGCGCGTCGGCGTGGCCGTGAGCGGCGATGGAGAGATAGCCGAGCGGACCGTGGTCCATGACGAGCTTGAAGCGAGCCCCGTCGAGGACGCTGTAACCGCCATCGGGGAAAGTTGTTACGCCTCTGACCGGCTTGGGTTCGGCCTGCGCGGCCTCGCCGAAGATCGCATCGCGCAGATGGGGAGGAGTTGCCGCGACGGGCGAGGGTCGGCCGAGAAAGGCCATGGCGGCGTTGGCGATGGCGGCCGGATAGCGCGGCTCCGGCTCGCACATCGCGATGACGCGGCCCTCGTCGTCATCGCAGATCGCCGGAGCGGCTCCGTCGGACGAGATGGCTGCGATCCAGTCGGCGAAGTCGATAAGCCTGGCATCGAAGGTCGATCCGAACGGATCGTCGAGATTGCGTGCGGCAAGGGCTGCCAGAAGCGCGAACTCGATCGAGAACGCGCCATAGGTCGGCGACTGCTCGGCTGCGACACCGTCCGGCAATATCTGCTTTTCGATTTCCGTTTCGAGCACCCGGCGCGCCTTCGCCGCCATAGAGCCGGCGCCGGCAAGCTCGGGCATGGCGATGCCGATCAGATATTCGCCGGCGGCTTCGGCGATCAGGTGGTTGTTGGCCGACGAGAAGCGCGAGGGAAATCGCGTCAGCCAGAAGACGTGCGCGGCCAGAAGTTCGCGGATGCGGCGGATCGTATCCGGCGACAGACGGGCCCCGCAGATGCTGGACACGATCAGAAGCGTGATGGCGCGAAGCGCAAGTTCGATGCCGGAATTCCAGACCAGCCCGCGAAAGGGCGGATGCGCGCGGTGCCAGCCTTCGATGGCGGCCTCGATGACGCGGCGCGCCTCAGCGTCGTCATCGAAGGCGAGCTTGGCGGCCAGAGGCTGGAGAAATTGGAGCCGGTTGAATTCCCAGACATATTTGACGTCGCCGAAACGCGTCTCGTGGCGGTAGCCGATGTCGAAGCAATAGGCGTCGGCGCCCGGCCACAAGTGGCCGGAAACCGGATCGAGCCGCCAGAGATCGACCGGGAAAGGCGCATCGGCTTCACGCTTCGGCCATTCGACGCCGAGCGCGGAGAACCGGCCGTCGAGGAGCGCGGCGCAGGTGCGGTCGAGCGCCTCTCGAACGGGCGGCGAGGCTTGCAGCACGGCGTCTTCGAGGCCTGGAATGCGCGGAACGACGTCACTTTGCTGCGCAAAGCGCGCCCAACCCTCGTGCCGACCCTTCGAGGAGAGCTTGCGGCCCTTCTCGACGACCCGGTGCACGACCTCGGCGGGGACCATGTTGCGCAGGCGATTGACGTACCAGCCGAGCGACATCGGCGCCTCAGAGCCGGAAGATCTTGCGATAGGCCGCGATCAGCGCCGGCACCTGATGGTCCCAACTGAATTGGTTCTCGACCCGCGCGCGACCGACGCGTCCCATTTCCGCGCGCCGGTCGGGATCTGCCAGAAGCAGCTCGATCTGCTCCGCCATGTGGACAGGGTCGTTGGGCCGCGCATAGGTCGATGCGCTCTGCGCCGAATAGCGGCCCTCGACCACTTCGTACTGCACGATCGGCTTTTCGAACGCCATATATTCGAGGATCTTGTTCATGGTCGACTTGTCGTTCATCGGGTTGACCCGGTCGGGGTTCACGCAGACGTCGGACGTCGACAGGATCTCGAAAAGCGTCTCGTCGCTGGCGCGGCCGGTGAAGGTGACGAAGTCGTCAAAGCCCATGGCGCTGGACTGCGCCTTCAACTCCTCGAGCGCCGGCCCGCCGCCCACAAGGCAGAACTGGATGTCCGTGCGGCCCTTGTCGTGGACGAGATGGGAGACGGATTCGAGCAGGAGGTCGATACCCTCCTGCTGGCCCATGACGCCGACATAGCCGACGAGATGCTGGCGCCCCTTTTTCCAGGCAGGGTTGGCGGGTACCCGCTTCAACTTGTCGAGATTGGGACCGGAGCGTACGACATAGACGTCTTCGGGCGCCATCCTGCCGCGCTCGATCGCGATGTCGCGATAGGAATTGTTGGTCGCGATCGACACGTCGGCGAGGCCGAATGTCAGCCGTTCTGCCAGAACCATCAGTCGCCAGAAGAAGCCGCGCTTGCCGAACTTCGCCTCGTAGAGTTCCGGGTTGATATCGTGATGGTCGAACATGAACTTCTTGCCGAAGGGCTTAAAGAGCGCGGCGACGAGGAAGATCAGGTCCGGCGGATTGCAGGCATGGATGGCGTCGAAGCCGTGCCGGCGAAGGACGCGGAAGGCAAGCACGGTTTCCCAGAAGAGCGCGGCCGAATATTCGGCAAGATAGCCGAGCGCGCCATTGGCATCGAGCGGCAGCTTGTGGCGATAGACATGGATGCCGTCGATCGTCTCATAGGGCGCATCGAAGCCCTTGCCGGTCGGGCAGATGACGCTGACAGTCGCGCCGGCCTTCTGCAAGGTCGTCGCTTCCTGCCAGACGCGCCGATCGAAGGGCACCGGCAGGTTCTCCACGATGATGAGAATGCCTTTTCCCGACAAGGGCCTGGCAGCCAGAATTGCATCGGCGCGTTCACGCGCCTCAATGGCGCTGCGTGCGGAAGGCGTCGGCTGGACAACGACGGCGGTCGATGGGTCTTGTTTGGGAAGAGCGGTCATGCGACCTCCTTGCGTGTCTGTTCGGCAAGAGCCCGTGGGGCGATGCGCCGGAAAAGTTCGAGATAGCGGGCTGCGCAGACGGCTTCGGAGAATCTGGCGCCGCGTGCGCGCAGCGCCTCGCGATCCCATGAATTGTCGAATGCGTCGGCTAGGGCCCCGGCCATCGCCGGCGGATCGCCGACCGGTACGAGAGCGCCGTAGCGCCCGCCGTCGAGGATTTCGGCGGGGCCATGCTTGCAGTCGGTCGAAACGACCGGCGTGCCGCACGCCAGCGCCTCGGCGACGACATTGCCGAAGCCTTCATGGCGGGACGAGAGGACGAAGAGCGAAGCCCGCGCAAGATGCGCAAAGGGCGTGTCGACGAAGCCTGGCATTGCGACGTCGTTGGCAATGCCGAGCGCATCCGCCTGTGCCAGAAGCGCGCCGCGCAGCGGTCCATCGCCGAGAATGACCAGACGCACAGGGCGATCGCGCCGGAGTTGCGCAAAGGCGGTCAGAAGCGTGGCGAAATCCTTCTGCTCCACCATCCGGCCCATCGCGACGATGGTTGCGATGCCGGCCGGGTAAAGCGATGCGTCGACGGGCGCGGCCATGCGGTCTTCGAGGTCGTCAGGGACGATGCCGTTATGAATCACGTCGATGCGGCCGCGCGGCAGATGGCAGGTCTCGGCCAGATCGTCGGCGACGCCGGACGAGACTGCGACGATGGCGTCAGCCTGGCCGGACAGGGCGCGATAGAGGAGCGGCACCGGCCCGAACTTGACGCCGCGCGTGTCGTTGGCCGAGAGCGTGTTGTGCTGGCTGACGACGATACGGGTCTTTGCCGTCCGTGCGAAGGCGGCTGCGCACAACATGATGTTGTTGTGGTCGTGACCGGACATGACGATGTCCGGCCGAGACGCGCGCAGATAGCGAATGAGGGCGGGAACGGACGCCGCCTGCCGACGGGTTGCCAGGTCGACGATCCTCAATCCCGCGGGAACGTCGCGAAGAAGTTCGCCGCGCCGTTCGTTGAGCGCAAGCTCGACAAGATGGCCGCGCGCGATCCACTGGCGCGCGAGGCCGAGATAGAGCCTTTCGATGCCGCCGCCTTCGAGGCCTGGCAGATAGAGCCCGATCCGCATGGTCACGCCCGCCTCAGTCCAAGCGTGGTGATCAGCGTTTGCGCTTCCTGGCGATGGAGGAGCGCGACCAGCGTCAGAAACGCTGCTCCGCCCGCTGCCCCGGCAAGGACGAGCCGGACGAGCACCCACTCGTCGGCGGTCCACTGCCGGACGATTGCGGTGACGACGAAGACGCCGAGGGCGACGATGAGCGCGCGGCCGAGATCACTGAGCGCGACGGGCAGCCTGAGCAGGCTCGACGACATGGCGATGCTGGTCAAAAGGCCGATGCCGCAGGCCGCCAGATACCCCCATGCCGCGCCGAGCGCCGCATAGGTCGGGATCAGGTAAAGGCTGAGCGCGATGCCGATCACCGCGCCGGGCAGCAGCGAGGCCGACTGCAGCCAGTTGCGCTTGTGGGCGTGGAAGACATTGTCGAAGACGAAGACCTTGAAGTTGAAGAGCACGACCGAGGCGACGACGACCGGGAACACGGCGCCCGCATCGGCGTGGTAGCTTTCGGGCAGGATCAGACCCACGATGTCGGGGCCCAGAACCATCAGGAACGCTGCCGCCGGAAGGATCAGCATGGCGATCAAATTGAGCTGCTGAACGATGAAGGCGCCGGCTGCCGCCGGTCCCCGCGTGTCGAAGATCGACACCATTTCGGGAAATGCGCCCTGATTGATAGCGTTGCCGAGAATGTCGATCGGCTGGCGTGCAAGCGCGTATGCGGCGGCATAGACCGCGACGACGCCAGCATCGTGGAAGAGCTTGAGCAGCGGTCGTTCGATGGCGTCGAGCCCGAAGCTGATCAGCGCCAGAACGATCAGGGGCACGCCGAGCGAGAAGAGTTCGCCATAGGAAAAGCGCGCCGGGCCGCTCTCCACCTGCCTGTAGGCGATGCGTAGCCCGGCGATTCCGCAGGCAAGCGTGCCCAGGCTGGTGGCAAGAGAGGCGGCGAGGAAGGTCGGCTCGACAAGGACGATCGCCGTGATCGGGAGGACGATGACGCAGATCGAGCGTGCGAACTCCATCATCGTATAGGTCACGCGTCTCTGCTGCATCTGGAGGATGCAGAGCGCGTGGCGCGAGACGCTGCCGGCGACGATGTAGGCTGATACCGCGAGTGCGAATTCGCCTGCGCGCTCGGGCACGATCAGCATGGACGCGAAGATCGCGACGAGGATGGCGGCGGCCGAAGTGCCGATGAGAACGGTCGTCGCGCGCTTCAGGCTGCCGGATGCAATGGTGCCGGTGCCGCCGAGGCGCAGAAGCGCGATGCGCAGCCAGTTCGACACGGCCGCATCCGTCATTTCGCCGATGGCGACGACAAGCGCAAGAAGGCCATATTCCGTCTGGCTGACGAGCCGCGTCGTGACGATCAGAAGAAGGATCGCCGAAATGCGCGGCAGGAGAATTGCCGGCAGATAGATGATCGTGGATCGGATCAGCATGAGGAGCGCGCGCCTGTTCAACTTCGGCCGCAACTTAAGGGAGGCGGGCCAAGCAATGGTGAACGACGCCGGCTTTCGGCGAGTTGGGTTACCAAGCCGTTGACAGGGGACGGCAAGGCGCGGCGATGTCGTTAGCGGTCTGCAAATCGTTTGGCGCTAGGGTCCGTCAGACCTTTGCAGGAGCCGGCCATGAACGTTCCGCCACGCATTGCCTATTGCGGACCGATCGCCCGACCGGGCGAACCGGCGCGCGGCGGATATGAATCGGCCAATCGCCGGCTGATCGACGACCTGCGCGGCCATGGGCTTGCGGTGATCGAATATCCCTATGCGCCCGAGCGGCGCACGCCGGCGGGCAAGGCGGTCGCCTATGCCTCGAATTTTGCTGGCATGGCGGCGCGTGTCCTCGCCGAAGCCGGACGGTTCGATATTCTCCACATCACCCCCTTGCGCCGGCACTTCATCCTGCCCGAGGCGGTGATCTGCATGAATGCGAAGGCGCGTGGCCGAAAGCTCGTAATCGACATCCGCGCCGGCTGCTTCATGCGCGAGATGACGCGGCCCGGCGCCATGGGGGTGCGCGTGGAGGCGCAGCTTCTGCGCCGCGCCGATCTCGTGACGGTAGAGGGGCTCGAATATGTCGAGTTTGCAAGGCGCTTCACCGATGCGCCGGTCCACTATCTGCCGAACTACGTATCGCAGGGACCGGAAAAGCTTGCCCCAAACGCCTCGGCCGGTCCGGTCCGGCTCGTCTTCCTGGCGCGGATCGTGCCGGAAAAGGGCATCGAGACCGCAATCGAGGCGGTGCGCTCGCTTGCCGCGACGGGACAAGACGTCACGCTCGACGTACTGGGCCGGGCGTCGCCCGAATATGCCAGGCGGCTCGATGCGCTCGCAGCGGGATTGCCGGTGACCTTCCGCGGCGCGGTCAAGGCCGAGGCCGTGCGTCAGACGATCCGCGGCGCGCATTTCTTCATCTTCCCGACGCGCCATGACGGGGAAGGGCACTCCAATGCCCTGACCGAGGCGATGGCGGAAGGGCTCGTGCCGCTTTGCGCCGACAATGGCTTCAACCGGTCGATCGTCGCCGAGTGCGGCCGGATTTTCGAGAAACAGGAAGGCGGCGAGGCCTATGCTCAGGCCGTGCGCGAAATCGTCGCGAGCGGACAATGGACGGAGCTGTCGCGCCGGGCGTCGACACGCATTGCGCAGAATTACACGGCCGAAACAGTCGTTCCAGGATTGATCGATCGCTATCGCGAATTGATGGAAAGCGCGCGAAAAGTCGCCTAAACCTTCAGCCGCTGGTCGATGAACGGACGTTTGCCGTTCTTGCTGGCCATCAGCGTGCGCACCTTTTCCAGCCGGAACTGGATGGCCCTGCCGGCCTTGTGCTGAAGAGCGGCGACGATGCCTTCGGCCTGTTCCGCCGTGCCGCTTTCGCTCGGCACATATTTCATCACGCAGACGCCGGGCGTGTCCTGATAGAACTGGAATTCCTGAATTCCGTCGAAGAAGGCGGGGTCGGAAGGCGTGAAATCGGTCGAGACGACGCGCCGGCCCTCGCGGTCGACTAGCCAGGCGGGTTTGCGCCGCGGCGTGATCTGCGCGACGCGCATCCGCCACCCGTTCTCGTATGTGGCGGGCCGCACGAGCGTCGCGCGGTCTTCCGTGTCGTAGCGGATGAACGGCATTCCGCGCGTGATGAAGGAGGTGCCGACGAGCCGCCCCTCGCGGCCGGGCTCGGTGATCGCCGCGCCCGAATCGTCGACGAGTTCGGCGATGCCGTAGAGCGGTTCGCACTCGTAGATGCCCGGTTCGCCCTCGATCTCGCCGGCGAAGATCGCCTTTTCGCTCATCCCGTAGAAGGGCAGGATCGCAGCATTGCCGAAGGCGGCGCGGATCGTCTCGCGCTGATGGGCGAAGATCGGTTCGGAAATCGGAAACACGCCCTTGAGCGCTAGGTCGAGCCTGCGTCCCGATGCAAGCATGTGGCGCGCCAGCATTTCCATCGCCGAGGGAAAGCCGTGCAGATAGCGGATGCGGCGCCGGTCGATCAGGTCGAGATAAAGATCCATGTCCTGCGGCGTCATCGGGAAGACAGACAGGCGCAATTCGCCGAGCGCGGCTTCCCATTCGTGGATGAAGTCCTTGCGGTCGTAGAGATACGCGTCGCGCAGCATGGCGCGGGGCTCGCCGGCCTGAAAGCCGCACCGGCTCCAGACATGATGGATGAAGGCGATCTCGCGCACCGAGCGGTCGCGGTCGAGAAAGAAGCCGAACGGCGCTTCGCCATTCGATCCGCTGGTATTGCCCGCGTCGAGAGATGCTTTCGGCACGGCGAGGGCGCTTGCGCCCGCCTGCGTCAGATCATCCTTCGTCAGGACGGGCAGGCGGGAAATATTCTGTGGCTCCAGCCGGACATCGCCGCCGATGATCTTGGCGTAGAATGGGCTTTTCGACGCGATGGCGAGGAGTTCGGCGAAGGCGCGCCGGCGCTCGCCATCCGCGAAGCCGGGATCGTGAACGCTGCGGGCGATGTTGTCGCGCCATATGCGATAGGCGCGGCCGTATTTCAGTGAAGTCGGGACCATCGCCATGAGCGGCGCGATCGACCGACGCAAACCGACCGGACTGCTGACATAGGCACTGCGCGCAATGTCCAGAAGGCGCACGCTCTTCTCCGCTGTGATGAATCCTCGGATCGGGAATACAGGGATCGGCTTAAGGAAAGTTGAAGTCAGCGCCAGGCGGCAGGGCGCTGCATGAACGCGACCAGCATCACGACGACCATGGTGACGGTCGGCATCTTGGTGGACAGGTGGTTGTTGGACAGCGCGACGAGGAAGAAGATCGCGGTTCCGATGGCGGCTGCGCGGCCATTGAGCCGCAAAAGATGGACGAAGAGAACGACGAGGAGACCGGTGAACAAGAGTGCGCCGGGAAGTCCGAGCTGAAAGGTCAGGATTACCGGCGTGCTCTCGATATAGGCAAGTTCGAGCCGCGTCTCGACGATGTTCTGGATGTGCGCGATGTCGGTTCCGCCCAGAATGTCGCCCCATGAGACGTAGCTGAACACACGGTAGACATCGAGACGCGCCATGGCGCTTTCGTCGATCAGCCCGCCTTCGAAGCGGTCGAGAAATCCGGCCCCGATCAGGAGGCCGATGGCCGGCAGCGTTGCGATGACCGCAAAGGCGAAGACCATCAGCTTCATCGACGCCTGCCGGGCCGGATCGACATGGCGCCACTGCGTCAGCATGAGACACGCGAAGATGGCCAGCGCGGCCATGATGGTGGCCGTGCGCGCGCCCGCCGCAGCAGTTCCGACGAGCAGCAGCAGCGCGCCGAACAGCTTGAACGCAAGCCCGAACGGGCTGGCGACGAGAAAGCCGATGCCGGCTGCGAGCATCAGCCCCTGATTGAGCGGGTGGCCCATCAGCCCGGTCGGGCGAAACTGCAATTCGTCGACATCATAGGGGAGGAAACGCGTCCCCGAGCCGACCTCGAGAATGCCGATCACAGCGCTCGCCAGAAGAAGGATCAGCATCCACTGGCCGACGATCCGGCGCATGGGGAGCGGAAGCATGAAGAGAACGAGGCCTGCGGCGGCGGCAGCGACATAGGAATCGATCAGATACCCGGCCGAGCCGCCGCGTCCGATGGCGACGAGACAAAGCGCGATGGCCAGTACCCAGGAACCAAAGGAGATGAGGGCGCGAAACGGCGCGACTTCCCACAATTCGAGGCGGATCGGGCGAAACAGGGGGATGAGCGCGGCAATCGCCAAGAGCGCATAAGTACCGAAATGGATCTTCTCGTAGATCGCGCCCTTTTCGGTGGTGTATTCGACGAATTCGTTCATCAGCGGGTTGGTGATCAGCACCCGCAGCGAGATCGCGCCGATGATCATGGCGAACAGGAACAGCCATAAAGACCTGTCGCGTTCGCGCCCGAACGCACCGGAGATGGCGGCGTCGCTCATCCGCTCAGCCCCGCACGATCCTGGCGAGAAGCGGCGCCGGACCGACAGGAGCGGACGCCTCGCCGACGGCGATCGCCCCGTCGTGACGGATCGCGTCACCGGTCGCCATGTCGACGATCACGAGATCGAAATCCTGGCCGGCTGCGGCGACCCAGCCGGCGACATCGAGATCGCGTTTCGCGTCGCTGGCGCCGATGGCGTTGAGGCCGCGCGGCAGGAACGAGAAACCGGCCGCTTCGACGGTCAGTGCAAATTCAGGCTCGAAGCGGCGCAGCGAACGGAAATCGTTCAGTCCGGGATGGCGTTCGAGCCCGAAGGCGGCGGTCAGCGGGTTGTTCGACTGGGAAGCGTCGACCAGCAGAACCTTGCGGCCGGTCTTGGCGGCGGCGATCGTGGTGTTCAGCGCGGCGAATGCGCGGTCGTCCGCGTCCTCGCCGGTGATGGCGATGCAGGCAACAGGGCCGGCAGCGGGAAGACGGCCGATCAGCCCGGCGATCTCGAAGAAGGCCGGCGCCTGGTCGCGGGTCGCAAGAAGCGCCATTTCGTCGTCCGTCCGGGTCGGGCGCGCGAGGCGGAAGACGGGTGGCGCCGCGCGGGAAGGGGAGCGGCGTTGGACTGTCGTGGTTCCTGTCTGGTCGAACTGTTCACGCAGCATGGCCAGGCCCACGCCGAAAAGAAAGCCGAAGGCGAGTGCGCCGCCGGTCATCATGGTGCGCGGCGGGCCGGCCTTTTCGAGCGGCGCGAGCGCTGCGGCGATGATTTGCGGGTTTTCGGGATTGACCGCCTGTTCCTGTTCGGAAAGCTGACGCGTGCGCAGGAGAAACGCCTCGTAGACGAGCCGGTCGCTGGCGGCCGTGCGTTCGAGCTGGCGCAGCTCGACGCTTGACTGGTTCTCGGCCGTGACCGCTGCGCCGGCCGTTGCAAGCTGAGCTTCCAGGCTGGCAAGATTGGCGCGCGAGCGGGCCAATCGCTGATCGACCGATTGCGCGAAGCGGTCGAGTTCGGCTTCGAGCTGGCGGCTCACCGACTGGGAACGCGTGCGGGCGACCTGATAGGAGGGGTGGCGCGCGCCGAGCGACGAAGCGAGCGTTTCCTCCTCCTCGCGCGCCTCGGTCAATCGCGCCCGAAGCGTCACGATCGCGGGCGTCAGATTGGTCTCGGCAACCGAACCGAACGAACTCGAATCGGCGCGCAGCCGCGCGACCTCCGCCGCAAGTGCTTCATCCTCGGCGATCCGCGCGCCGACGCGGGTGATCTCGGTCGTGATGTCCGACAGCCGCTGCTCGCCGATGCGTCGCCCATCGGCATCGATGATGCCGTTCGCGACCTTGTAGGTCTGGACGGCACGTTCGCCGTCTTCGACGCGTTCACGCAGCCGGTCGAGCTGGGCTGAAAGGCCGTCCGCCGCACGGCCCACGGCTTCGGCGCGCGTGTCGGCGCGTCGCTCGACATAGGTTTCGGCAATCGCGTTGGCGAGGCGGGCCGCCTTTTGCGGGTCTTCCGACCTGACGGAGGCCTCCACGACGAAGCTCGCCTCGTTGAGCGTCACGTTGAAATTGCGTTGCAGCGCGCGAAGCGCGATCCGTTCCGGCGGCACTGCATTGGGCGAAGCGGGAAAGAACGAGGCGAGGAAGCCGGGAGGCGGAACACCGAATTCCTCGTCGCGCGCCAGTCCCTCGCGCTCGACCACCTCCATCAGAACCCGGTTCGACCCCATGATGTAGGCCTGATTTTGCGCATAGATGAGCGCGGTCTGTTCCGAGCGGCCATTGGCCGCCAGTTCGCCTTCCAGAACCTGCATTCCCTCCGGGTCGACCAGCACCTGCGCGCTTGCCCAGTAATAATTGGACATCGCAAGCGACACCGCCGCGGCAAGGACCGGAAAGGCGATTGTCGGCACGACAATCCACAACAACCGTCGCCGCAGCGTGCGAAGCAGCGCTGCGAAATCGAAGATCGTGACCTTGCCGTCGTCGTGAGTGCCTTGCGGCCGGCCGGCGCCATCGAGTGCCACGTCGCTCATCCTGCCTCGCTCGTCGATAAGGCGCGATGCGCCGTCAGTTCCGTGCGCGCAAGGTTAGGCGACAGTCCTTAAGAAGATGTTCACCATGACGGACCGCACAATTCAGGGCGTTAACCCTTCATTACCCATGTGGATTTAGGGTCTGGTGGCCGCAGACGCGCGTCTGTCGGCCCAAGGACGGACTAAGCAATGTCAATGGCGCGATTTGCGGACAGGTTTCGGCGCAGGGAACCGGCACCCGATGTTTCGGCGCCGCGCGCGCCGGCGTCGCTGCTTTCGGTCGAACCGGCGCCGGAGATCGAGCCCTTTCCAGAACCGATCGAACCGGTGGCTGCAACTCCGGCGAACGCAACGCCCTGCGACGCACGACCTGCGCTCCTGCGCCGGCTTGCCGGTGAAGACATGCAGCCGAAAAAAAGATTCGGACTTGGTTCGAGAGGCAAGGGCGACGACACCATCCTCGCCGCGTCTCCCTCACGAAGCCGCGCTGCACCGGCAGCACCGCGCATCGGCGGCTGGATCGCCCGGCTGACGGGCGAAGGGACGGCGCCGCAGGAGCGGGAAGACGCCGCGATCGACGAAAAGGCCTTCGAGGACATTCGCCGGCAGATGGCCCGGCCTGAAACGAATGCGCCCACCGGCGACCTGCACGACGCCGAAAAACGCCTGACGCTCGCATTGTCGAAGGCCGGCTGGCTCGCCGAGGAGATCGCCAAGTGCAATGCCGCGCTCGAACGCGCGCGCGAACTGATCCGCGACGAGGAACTGAAGCGCGCGCGCCTGCGCGGCCTTCACGAGGGCATTGGCGGCCAGACGAAAGCCGAGCGGGCCGACCTCGATTCCATCCAGCAGACGCTCGACACGCTCCGGCGGATGGTGAGCAGGCTCGATGAGCCTAGATGATCGTCGGCACCGCGACGCCGTCCATCGTGATCGAGACGCCGGAAATGTAGCTCGCGCGGCCCGAGGCGAGGAACACCACCGCATCTGCGATCTCTTCAGGCCGCGCATAGCGGCCGAGCGCGATCCGCGACACGCCGCGTTTGCGCGCCTCTTCGACGGTGATGCCTTGCGCCGCCGCATCGGCGGCAAGCCCCTCCGCGACGCGGTCGGTCTCGGTCAGGCCCGGATTGACCGCGAGCACCCGGACGCCGCGTCCGGCATAGGCATTGGCAAGTCCTGCCGTGGCGAGCATCAGCGCAGCATTGGCGGCACCGCCGGGGATATGGATCGGCGAGGCGACCTTGCCGCCATTGCCGACGACATTGACGATAGCCCCGGCGCCGCGCTCGGCCATGCGCTTCACGACAGGGTCGATGACGTTGATGTAGCTGAAGAATTTGGCGTCCATCGCGGCGCGATAATGATTTGGCGAGAGGTCGTCGGCGGGCGTGCGCCGCGCCGAACCGGCACTGTTGACGAGAATGTCGACGGGGCCGCCGGCAGCCTCCGCCTCGGCAACGGCGCGTGCAGCCTCTTCGGCATTGGAGAGATCGGCCGCGACGAGCCCGACATCGCCGAGGATCGCCGCTGCATTGTCGAGGTTTTCGCGGCTGCGCGAAACGATCGTCACTTTCGCGCCTTCGTCCTGGAATGCCCTCGCGCAGGCAAGCCCGATGCCTTTCGATCCGCCGGTGACGAGCACATGGCGTCCGGTGAGACCGAGATTCATTCGATTCTCCTGAAGAAAGTGCCCGGTTCCGTGACGGCGTTATTCGCCAACCGTCACGAACCGCAACTGGAAGAAGTTGTCAGGCCGCTGAACCAGTTGGACCCCGTCACGCGCGGCCCAGATCAGCGGTTCGGTATAGAGCGGCACATATGCCACCTCCTCGTCGAGGATGTTGGCGGCTTCTTCGAGCATGGCCTGACGCTCGTCCGTGTCCAGTTCGCGCTGGATGAGCGGCAGCAACTCGTCGACGCGCGCGTTTGAATACCCGCCGAAATTCCACGTCCCGAGCTGATCGGTCGGGGTGTGCGCAAGGAAGCGCAAGGGGTGTTCGGCATCGAACGTGCCCGGCGACCATCCGAGCAGGAACATGTCGTAATTGCCCGCCCTCAACTCCGTCCAGTAATTTCGGACCGGTATGGCGTCGAGTTGAGCGTCCAACCCGATGCGGGCCAGCATTCCGACGATCGCCTGGCACACCGCCTCGTCGTTGAGATAGCGGTCATTGGTGCATTTGAAGGTGAAGGAGAACCCGTCCGGATGGCCTGCTTCGCTCAAAAGCTCGCGTGCCTGCGCCTCGTCATATGCCGGGCGCTCCGGAACCGTCTGCGCGTAGCCCGAAAGGCCTGCCGGCTGAAGCTGGTTGACCGGCTCCGCCTTTCCGAACATCAACACCTCGTCGATTGCCCCGACGTCGATGGCAAGCGTGACGGCTTCGCGCACCCGCACATCCTGGAAGGGATTGTCCGTCAGCGATTGGCCTTCAAGATGCAGCGTATCCTTCGCGTGTCCGAAGCCGAGCATGATGTTGCGCGCCTCGAGCCCTTCGAACAATTGAATGCCGTCCGTGCTCGCCAGGCGCTCCGCGTCCTGGACCGGCACCGAGGTCAGGAGCTCGATTTCGCCCGACAGCAAGGCCGCGATGCCCGTCGCCTGGCTGTCGATGGGCGTGAACTGCGCCTGCGTGACGTTATGCTGCGGCTCGTCCCACCATTCGGGATTCGCCGTCAGTACGGTTCGCACGCCCGGATCGCGGGATTCCAGCATGAACGGACCGGTGCCGTTGGTCTGCCGCGTCGCCAGATTTTCCGTGTCGCGCACCGGCGTCGCCACATCGTTGGTCACCGCCCAATCCCGATCCATGATCATGAAATTCGCGATCGATTCGGGAAAGATCGGATCGGGCGCGGCCGTGACGAAATCGATGGTGAAGTCGTCGACGACGCGAACTTCGGTGACGGGTGCGAACCAGGAGCGGACGTCCGATTGCTCCGATATTGCCCGTTCGTAGGAGAACAGGACATCGTCTGCGGTGAATGCGGAGCCGTCGTGGAACGAGACGCCTTCGCGCAGCGAGAACCGCCAGCCATTACCGTCTTCCAGCGACTCCCATTTCGTGGCGAGCGAAGGTTCGATGGCCATGTCGGCCGCGCGGCGCACCAGGCCTTCATAGATGTTGTTGAGGAAGGATGTGACCGGCGCCAGGTTCGCCGCGTGCGGGTCGAGCGTCTGCGGGTCCGTCGTCGCCGCCCAACGAAACGTCTCTGCCGACGCCGCGCCGCTCAGTAGGAGTAGAGCGCTCCCGGCAGCCCAAAACCTGGCTCTTTCACGAATGTCCATCGATGCGTGTCCTTCAGCGTGATGACGAGACAGATTACGCAACGCGGCGGGCTTGTCCATGCCGGACGCGGCCGCCGGATGGATGAGCTGGCGGTATCGATTGCGAAAAAGGGCGCAGGGCCGAATGTGGCGGAGAGGATGGGATTCGAACCCACGAGACCCTTCCGGGTCTACTCCCTTAGCAGGGGAGCGCCTTCGACCACTCGGCCACCTCTCCGGTGAACCGGTCGATAAAGAAGTCGGTCCTCACAATCAATACGGACAATCCATCGAAGCGCGGAAATTCGACTCGAATCATACGATTCGGCCGGATAGACGGATTTCCATCCGCCGGGCGGCGCGTTGGCGCCGGGGTGAGGCGGCGTTGCGCCCGTAACCGCGCCACAGCTATTAATAGAGCGTAAAGGAGATGGGGCAAAACGTGGCTTTTGTGCAACAAGGCCTGCGCATAGGGGGTGTCGAACGGCCCGGATGGTGCAAACGCGGTTGATCGTGGGGCGGTCCTGCGTATTGTCATGATCGAAGAAGGGGCGGCGAAACACGCTTCCTTTTTCTGAGATTGGGGATGGGGCAGGGAAACGCTGTCCTTCAGCAAAAAGAGCCCAGACCCGCTAAACAACTTTTGACTGGAGGTCAGAAATGAACATTAAGAGCCTTCTTCTCGGCTCCGCCGCAGGACTGGTTGCCGTTTCCGGTGCCCAGGCTGCCGACGCCATCGTCTACGCCGAGCCGGAGCCCGTTGAGTACGTTCGCGTTTGCGACATGTACGGCGCCGGCTTCTTCTACATCCCGGGCACCGAGACCTGCCTTCAGATCTCCGGTTTCGCCCGGTATCAGATCAACACCGCCGACGAGGCTGGCAGCTATCACGGCTATGCGACGGATCGCTTCAGCAAGAACTCCCGTGGTCGCGTAAACTTCGATGCGCGCTCGGACACCGAGTGGGGCACGCTGCGCGCCTTCGTTCGTCTGCAGGCTGACTTCAACGCCTACTCGAACATCACGGGCACCCTCACCAGCCGCACCGGTACGTCGGACGGCCGTGGCACTGTCGGCTTCGATCAGGCCTTCATGGAACTCGGCGGCTTCCGCATCGGTTACACCGAATCCGCTTGGGTTGCCTCGCAGGGCGCCGGCGTTGCCCAGTTCGGCTCGCACTCCGATAGCGGCCTTTCCTACGCCTATCAGCAGCGCCAGCAGATCGCCTACACCTTCGGCGGTTCGTCGGGCTTCGCTGCCACGATCGGCCTCGAAGACGATGCCAACTCCAACTACACGCCTGACGTGGTTGGTGTCCTTTCGTACAACCAGGCTTGGGGTGGCGTCTGGGCCAAGGCTGCCTATGACGAAGATCGTGGCTTCAACAACTTCGAAGTCAACGACGGCGGCTGGGCTGCTCAGGCTGGTCTCCAGCTCAACGTCCCGAACGCACCGGGCTCCTCGTTCCGCCTGATCGGCTACTATGCCGACAACGCGAACGCTTACTCGGTCGGCTCGGAGTGGTCGGTCCTGGCTTCCTACCGTCAGCAGTTCTCGCAGACCTTCGCTGCTGCGGTCGGCGCCCAGTACTTCAACGACATCCACAACTTCACGCCGGCTCTCGGAACCAACACCGGCCTCGACGGCTGGCAGGCTGAAGCCACGCTGATCTGGACCCCGGTCACGAACTTCGAAGTCCGCGCTGAGTATGTCTACACCGACATCGACCTGCGTCCTTCGACGAACTCGGGCTTCCTGCGCTTCCAGCGCTCGTTCTAAGAACGAACGTTCCAAAGCTTGAATGGAGAACCCGGCGGGCAACCGCCGGGTTCTTTTCGTTTCCGGCGTAAGTTAAGTGCAATCCGCTCTTGGAAGGCACGGCGCGGCTCGATAGGCAGAATTCGACCGGTGATGTCACTGATGATGATTGCCGGGTCGAAGGCGTTTGCCGCAGACGAGCATTTCCACAGGGCGCGCGCGCACGAGATGAATGCCAAGCCCGCGTGAACTCGCTTCCGCAAAGAGGCGCGGTTACGTCTTCAACTTCCGTCCGACCGAAAGAATAAAGGCGGACCCGAAGGCCCGCCCTTTGCTGTGGTCGCAGCGTCAGATCATCAGCGACGTCCGCCGACCAGATCGGCGACGACGTCGGCTCGTCCCGAAAGGCGCATCTTGTAGACCTGATAGTTTTCCATCACCCGCTGCACGTAGGAACGCGTTTCGTGGAACGGGATGCGCTCGACCCAGTCCACCACGGCGTCGATGTTCTGGCCGCGCGGATCGCCATAGCGGCCGACCCATTGGGCGGCGCGGTTCGGGCCGGCATTATATCCGGCAAAGGTCAGGATGTAGGAGCCATCGAAGCGGTCGAGCTGTTCGCCGAGATAGGCGGCTCCGAGCGCCGCATTGTATCCGGCATCGCGGGTCAGGCGGGCCTGGTCGTAGGAAACGCCGACCTTGCGCGCCATGTCGCGGGCCGTTCCGGGCAGCAATTGCAGGATGCCGAGCGCGCCTGCGCCGGAGCGGGCCGAAATGTTGAACTCGCTCTCCTGGCGCGCGATGGCATAGGCCAGCGCCTTGCCGGCGGCCGAGATGTTGGCATTGCCTGGAATGGCGCCGACCGGATGGGCGAGCGCGCCGACGTCGAGGCCGCGGCCAGCCGCCCACTTGCCGACGCGCAGCGCCAGGGGATGGTCGCCGCGCCGCTCGGCCATGACGGCGAGAAGCGCCAGTTCGCCCGAACTGTCCATCTGGAGGGCCAGATCGCGGTAGAGCGTGTTCGCGCGGCCTTCATGTCCGGCGCGTTCGAGACGGCGGATCGCCTGCACGGCTTGACGGCCCTCGAAATTGCGGCGGTCGGCATCGCTTGCCGAAGGGAAGCTGGCCGAAATCGTCGTCGCGCCGAGCTTAGCGGCAGCAAGCTGGCCGTAGAAGGCGGTGCCGTAGCGCGCCGCACGCTGATAGTGGTCGCGCGCATTGCCCGGTCCCCCGGCTTCAGCGGCGCGTCCAAGCCAGTAATAGCCGCGCGACAGCGAAATCGGCCCCTCGGAGATCTTGACGATGCGGGCGAAATGGCGATTCGCCAGGGCGGCGTCGTTGTTGAAACGCAGTGCGTACCAGCCGGCATGGAACTCCGCGTCGACGGCATCCGTGGCGCTCTCGGCTGCATGAGAGGCGGCGACCTGATAGGCGAGCCGGTTCTCGCCGATGTCGATCAGTTCGCGCGACAGGACGCGGCGCTCGATCCACCAGGCGTCCGGATCGGCGAGCGACGCGGCGTCCTTCGGGGCCTGGGCCATGACCTCGGCCGCTTCCTTGTAGCGCTCGGCTCGGCGCAGGTGGCGTGCCTGGGCGAAATAGAAGCCGGCCTTGCGCTGCGCCTGCGGCACGGCAGCGAGAAGCTTCCCGGCATTGGATTCGCCGCGGATGACCGCCGCCCAGGCGCGGGTCAGGGCTTCGCCGCCGGCAAGGCCGGCCACGCGTTCGGCCGAGGTGATCCGGTCGATATGCAGCATCCGTTCCATGCGGTGCCAGTGATCGGCAGCGGTGAGCAAGCGCCCGAATTCGCGCACCATCGCCGCCTCTTCTCTCGGCTCGATGCGCTCGTTGCGCCAATAGGGCGCGAGAACGGTCTTCGCGGCCTGCGTGTTGCCGACCGCCAGATGCGCGCGCGTCAGCGCGATGATGCCTTCCGGCGTTTCCGGCCGGGAATCGCCGAAGGCGCGCAAGACGCCCTGCGGGCCGGGATTTTCGCGCAGGAGCGCGCGTTCGGAATTGGCGCGCAGCCGCGACATGCCGGGCCAGCCCTTGAGCGCGAATGCCGCCTGCGCGATTTCACCCGACGGCACGCCGTCCGCGCCGCTGATGGCGATCGCCCAGGCGAGGATCTGCCGATCGAGCGAATTGGATGGCAGATTGTCGCGCGTCAGGCGCGCGCGGGAGATGTTGCCCGATTGCAGGGCGTCGAGGCCGGCTTTCAGCTTGGAAATATCGCCGGTCACGACGAGTTCGGTCGCCATCGCCGCAGCCGACTGCGCCACGACCGAGCCGGTCGTGAAAGCACTGTCGACACCGCTCGCCGCCTGATAGGGCCGCTGGCCGGGAATCGGAGGATTGGATGGCAGTACCGGATTGGCGAGCGCCAGCCCTGGGAGGAGAGCGAGGGTCAAGCCGGTAAGCGCGACGCGGGTCCTGAGTGTTGCCTGCATTCTTTCGGTCCTGGGTCGGTCTTCATGGACAGGTAGGTTAAAGAGACATCCATGCTAGGGGGCGCGGGTGAAGACGACGTAAACGATTGGTTATCGTCATCGTTCGAATGCCGCGTATTCTATCGCACCGCGAGGCGAAATCGGGGCGCGGACCGTTGCAAGACTATGGTGCATCCTGCGATGATCGTCTAGAAGGCGGGCCAAATAGCCTTTTCCGCTTGCCGTGTGCCTTTCCAGGAGCTTCCAGATCATGTTCACAGGTTCGATGACCGCGCTCGTGACCCCGTTCGACAAGAACGGCGCCCTGGATGAAAAAGCTTTCCGCAGCCTGGTCGAGTGGCAGATCGCGGAGGGGACGAACGGGCTCGTGCCGGTCGGAACGACGGGCGAATCCCCGACGCTCAGCCATGAGGAACACCGCCGGGTCGTCGAGATCTGCGTCGAGGTCGCGTCCGGTCGCGTGCCGGTGATCGCCGGTGCGGGATCGAACGCGACCACGGAGGCGGTGGAACTGGCGAAATTCGCCGAGACGACGGGCGCGGATGCCGTTCTGGTCGTGACGCCCTATTACAACAAGCCGAACCAGCGCGGTCTCTATGCTCATTTCGCCGAAGTCGCGAAGGCGGTGAAGCTGCCCGTCATCATCTACAATATCCCGCCGCGCTCGGTGATCGACATGATGCCCGAGACCATGGGCAGACTTGCGAAGGATTTCCCGAACATCGTCGGCGTCAAGGACGCGACGGCGAAGATCGAGCGCGTGTCCGAGCAGCGCATCGCCTGCGGGCCGGATTTCATCCAGCTTTCCGGCGAGGACGCATCCGCGCTGGGCTTCAACGCGCATGGCGGGCAGGGGGCGATCTCGGTCACCTCCAACATCGCACCGCGACTTTGCGCCGAGTTCCAGCGTGCGTCGCTCGCCGGCGACCGCGAACGGGCGATCGAATTGCAGGACCGGCTGATGCCGCTCCACAAGGCGATCTTCATCGAGGCCGGCGTCACCGGCGCGAAATACGCACTGTCGCGCCTCGGCAAGGTTCAAAATGTCGTGCGGATGCCGCTCGTCGCCGTCGAGGAAACGACGGCCCAGGCAATCGATGCGGCGATGGTCCATGCCGGATTGATGAACTGATGCAGGCTTTCAGCGTTGCCATGCCATGAGCAAGGACAAGGACAACAATTCCAAGCTGGTCGCCGAAAACCGTAAAGCGCGCTTCTCCTTCGAGGTGACCGACACCTATGAGGCCGGCCTGTCGCTGACGGGCACGGAAGTGAAGTCGCTGCGCGAGGGCCAGGCGAATATCGGCGAATCCTACGCCTCGGCAGAGGGCGGCGAGATCTGGCTGATCAACTCGTACATTCCCGAATACACGCAAGGCAACCGCTTCAATCATGAGCCGCGCCGCCGCCGCAAACTCCTCTTGAAGAAAAAGGAGATGGCGCGTTTGAAGCAGGGCGTCGAGCGCGAGGGCATGACGATGGTTCCGTTGAAGATCTACTTCAACGAAAAGGGCCGGGCGAAGCTGCTGTTCGGCCTGGCGCGCGGCAAGAAGCTGCACGACAAGCGCGAGACCGAAAAGAAGCGCGACTGGAGCCGGGAAAAGGCGCGGATTTTGAAGCAGCACGGCTGATTCTATCCGTTCAACGCTGCCTGTCGGTTCCGCCATGGATTCCTGTGACGAGCACAGGAATCCATGCCCAGCCATCTCCGCCACGCGAATCGTCACGAATCTACCTGTCCAAAAACCGTCGCACGTCGCGGAAAACATTGACGAACATTTCTTCCGTCAGCCGCCCCGTATTGGTGTTGTATCGCGAGCAGTGATAGCTCGAAAACACCCTGAAACCGCCGATTTCCGTCTCGACCTGATGGCCGAATTTGTGCTCGGCAACGCGCCCGCCGAGCGCACGCACGACCGACTGATGCGAGATCGAGCCGAGCGTCACGATCGCCTTCAGGTTCTGGAACCGGCCGATGGTCGGGACGAGGAACTTGCGGCAGGTGTTGATCTCCGCGCCGACCGGCTTGTTCTCCGGCGGCACGCAGCGCACGGCGTTCGTCACCGCTGTCTCGATCAGTTCAAGGCTGTCATCGGGGCGCGCCTCGAATTCGCCGGTGGCAAATCCGAATCGCTTCAGCGTCGAATAAAGAAGATCGCCGGCATAATCGCCGGTGAAGGGCCGGCCCGTGCGGTTGGCGCCGCGCAGGCCGGGCGCGAGTCCGACGATCAGGAGCCGCACGCTGTCATCGCCTGCATTCGACCGCCATGTCGGAACCGGTGCGTTGAACCAGTGTGGCTCACGCGCGCGCCACGCCGCAATGAAACCATGCAGGCGCGGGCAGAGCGGACAATCGGGCGAGGGTTCGGCCGGGCCGACCGACGCTTTGCTGCTCATTCGAACTCGTCGTCGTCGACGGGCTCGGGGGCCGGACGGCGGGCTACGCGTTCGCCGCCCTCTCGTCCGATGTCGGCCTTGAGAGAGTTCAGATCGATGAAGTGATCCGCCTGTCGGCGCAGATCGTCGGAGATCATCGGCGGCTGCGATGTCATGGTGGAGATCACGGACACCTTGCGGCCCTTGCGCTGGAGTGCGTCTACAAGGCTGCGAAAGTCGCCGTCGCCGGAAAAGATGACATAGTGATCCACGGTTCCGGCGAGTTCGAGGGCGTCGACGGTCAGCTCGATGTCCATGTTTCCCTCGATCTTGCGCCGCCCCGTCGCGTCGGTGAATTCGCGCGCGGGCTTGGTGACGACCTTGTAGCCGTTATAGTCGAGCCAGTCGATCAGCGGGCGGATCGAGGAATATTCCTGATCCTCGATCAGGGCCGTGTAGTAATAGGCACGCAGAAGATAGCCGTGCTTCTGGAAATGCGCGAGCAGCTTGCGATAGTCGACGTCGAAACCGAGCGCGCGGGACGTGGCGTAGAGATTGGCGCCGTCGATGAAGAGGGCGATCTTTTCGCGCGGGTCGAACATGGCAATCAATCCTGCTGAAATGGCTGGCGCCGATGGCGAAAATCGAATTCAAGCGAAACGAAATATACCAATGTCATATGGGCAATGGCGCGCCATGCCAACATCGCGACATATCGGCTCAAGCAGTTTTGATCGTGTGGAGGCAACGTCTCGCAGTGCTTGTCAAGAGGCGAAGTTTTCGCTATGGAGCACGCAATCTCCCGACACCTGAAGACATGAAAGGGGCGTTCCCATGGCCCGCGTCACCGTTGAGGATTGCATCGACAAGGTCGACAACCGGTTCGAGCTCGTTCTGCTCGCCGGCCACCGTGCCCGCCAGATTTCGCAGGGCGCCGGGATCACGATCGACCGCGACAACGACAAGAACCCGGTCGTCGCCCTTCGCGAGATCGCCGACGAGACGCTTTCGCCGGAAGATCTGAAGGAAGACCTGATCCACTCGCTGCAAAAGCATGTCGAGGTCGACGAGCCGGAAGCCGAGGCTCCCGCCCTCCCGACCGAGACGGGCGAAGAGACGATCATTGCCGCCGACGAGAGCGAAGACAACATCGCCTTCGACCGCATGTCGGAAGACGATCTTCTTGCCGGCATCGAAGGCCTCGTGGCGCCGGAAAAGAGCGACGATTTCTGATCGCCGCATCCCGGCGATCTTTCGCCGCGGCCTTTTGATGACTATCTAATTTATATGCCGCGCCGCTATGATGGCGCGGCATATTTCGTCTGAAGGGTCCGGTTCCACATGATGCGGCAATACGAGCTTGTCGAGCGCGTCCAGCGCTACAAGCCCGATGTGAACGAAGCGCTTTTGAACAAGGCGTATGTCTATGCCATGCAAAAGCATGGTCACCAGAAGCGCGCATCCGGCGACCCTTATTTCTCCCATCCGCTCGAAGTGGCCGCTATCCTCACCGACATGCATGTCGACGAGGCGACGATCGCCGTCGCGCTGCTCCACGACACGATCGAGGACACCTCTGCCACGAGGCAGGAGATCGACACGCTTTTCGGCCCGGAGATGGGTAAGCTTGTCGAGGGCCTGACCAAGCTCAAGAAGCTCGATCTCGTCTCCAAGAAGGCCGAACAGGCGGAGAATCTGCGCAAGCTGCTTCTCGCGATCGCCGAGGACGTGCGCGTTCTTCTCGTCAAGCTCGCGGATCGGCTGCACAACATGCGCACGCTCGACCACATGCCCGAGCACAAGCGCACCCGCATCGCGGAGGAGACGATGGACATCTATGCGCCGCTGGCGGGGCGCATGGGAATGCAGGACATGCGCGAGGAACTGGAGGAACTGGCCTTCCGCACCATGAATCCGGAGGCCCACCGCGCGGTCACCGAACGCCTTGCCGACATCTACGAACGCTCGAAAGGCATCATTGGCGAAATCGAGAAGTCGATGTCGGTGCTGTTCGAGAAGTACGACATCGAGGCGACGGTCAAGAGTCGTCAGAAAAAGCCGTGGTCGGTCTTCCGCAAGATGGAAACCAAGGCGCTCTCCTTCGAGCAACTGTCGGACATTTTCGGCTTTCGCGTCATCGTCGACGACGAGGAAGACTGCTATCGGGCGCTGTTCGCCATTCATACCACATGGTCGATGGTGCCGGGCCGGTTCAAGGACTACATCTCGACGCCCAAGCAGAACGATTACCGGTCGATCCACACCACCATCGTCGGCCCCTCGCGCCAGCGCGTGGAATTGCAGATCCGCACGCGGGCGATGGACGACATCGCCGAATATGGCGTCGCCGCCCACACGCTCTACAAGGACGGCGCCACGGTTTCGGGCAATGGCGGGCTGAAACTGTCCAAGGATACGAACGCCTATGCCTGGCTGCGCCACACGATCGAGCAGCTTTCCGAGGGCGACAATCCGGAAGAATTCCTCGAGAACACCAAGCTCGAACTCTTCCAGGACCAGGTCTTCTGTTTCACGCCGAAGGGCCGGCTGATTGCGCTGCCGCGCGGCGCGACGCCGATCGACTTCGCCTATGCCGTTCATACCGATGTCGGCGACACCTGCGTGGGCGCCAAGATCAACGGCCGCATCATGCCGCTGATGACCGAGTTGAAGAATGGCGACGAAGTGGAGATCATCCGCTCCAAGGCGCAGGTGCCGCCCGCAGCATGGGAATCCGTGGTCGTGACCGGCAAGGCGCGCTCGGCCATCCGCCGTGCGACCAAAAACGCGATCCGCAAGCAGTATTCGGGCCTCGGCACGCGCATTCTCGAACGCGCTTTCGAGCGTTCAGGCAAGAAATTCACCAAGGAACTCCTTAAACCGGTCCTGCATCGGCTGGCGCGCAAGGATGTCGAAGACGTGCTGGCCGCCGTCGGGCGCGGGGAACTTTCGTCGCCGGACGTGGTGCGCGCTGTCTATCCCGACCACAAGGAGGAGCGCGCCGTCCAGCCCGCGCGCCAGCGCGAGGAGGGCTGGTTCAATCTGCGCAATGCGGCGGGAATGCTTTTCCAGATGCCAAGATCGAGCGAACCGGAAAAACCCGCCGGCCGTCGCGAAACCGCCGGTGCGCTGCCGATCCGCGGCGTGCGCGGCGACCTGCCGGTCAAGTTCGCGCCGGAAGGCGCAGTTCCGGGCGACCGCATCGTCGGCATCATGCATCCGGGCTCCGGCATCACGATCTATCCGATCCAGTCGCCCTCGCTCACCGCCTTCGACGATCAGCCGGAACGCTGGATCGACGTGCGCTGGGACATCGACGAGGACACCAAGGAACGCTTTCCCGCCCGCGTTTCGGTGACAGCTCTCAATGAGCCGGGGTCGCTTGCGAACATCTCTCAGGTGATTGCATCCAACGACGCCAACATCCATACGCTGTCCATGTTGCGCACGGCGCCGGATTTCACCGAAATGGTGTTCGATCTCGAGGTCTGGGATCTCAAACATCTCAACCGGCTGATGTCGCAGCTAAAGGAGAATGCGAGCGTCTCGGAAGTGCGCCGCGTGAACGGATAAGGAAAGGCGCAGGCATGATGAAAACCGAAGACGTATTGGCGATTTTTCGCGAGGCGGGCGCGATCCTGGAGGGTCATTTCATCTTGACCTCCGGTCTGCGCAGCCCCGTCTTCCTGCAAAAGGCCCGCGTCTTCATGCACGCCGACAAGACCGAGCGCCTGTGCAAGGCGCTCGCCGAGAAGATCCGCGCGGAGGCCGGCGAGATCGACTATGTCGTTGGTCCGGCGGTGGGCGGCATCATCCCGGCTTATGAGACGTCGCGGCATCTCGGTGTGCCGGCGGTCTGGGTCGAGCGGGAAGGGGGCGTCTTCAAGCTGCGCCGTTTCGAGATGGAGAAGGGCGCGCGTGTCGTCATCGTCGAGGATATCGTGACGACCGGGCTGTCGATCCGCGAGACGGTTTCCTGTCTTCAGGAACTGGGCGCCGACGTCCTTGCCGCCGCCTGTATCGTCGATCGGTCGGCAGGAAAGGTCGACGTCGGCGTTCCGTTGATCGCGCTGGCCGAATACGAGGTGCCCGCTTTCCCGGCCGACAATCTGCCACCGGAACTGGCGGCAGTCCCGCCGATCAAGCCCGGCAGCCGCAATATCTGATCGGCAACCATCATATTCACGAAACATTACACTCTGATGGCGGATTGTATCCGTCCGGTCGCCGCATCTATATTTTGACGGGGACGATACATATTCTCATCACAGAACCGGGCTATCGCGGTGCGGTTCGAGAGACAAAAAGGCAATGCTTTTCAGGCGACGCAAGACAGCGGATTTCGGTGAGAAGTTGCGGATCATGCTCTGGCCGCGACGTTCTTTCGCGCGGTCGGCCCGGTACTTTTCGAGGCGCGTCCTGCGGCTGACGGCGACGCCTCACGCAGTCGCCGCCGGCGTGGCTGCCGGCGCCTTCGCCTCCTTCATGCCCTATATGGGCTTCCATTTCCTCATCGCGGCCGGTCTGGCCTGGCTTATGCGCGGCAATCTGATCGCCTCGGCTATCGGCACTGCGGTCGGCAATCCGATCACCTTTCCCTTTATCTGGGGCTGCTCGCTCGGGCTTGGCCGCTACATGCTTCAGGGGAGGGAACCGGGTGAGGTCGCACCCCTGCAAATCGGCCGCGTGCTGACCGAACTCGATTTCGCGCTTCTGTGGGAACCGCTCCTGAAGCCGATGACGGTGGGCGGGGCGATGCTCGGATCGTTGTGCGGGCTGATCCTCTATCTCCTGACCTATTGGGCCGTCGGTCTCTTTCGCGAGCAGCGCCGAAAGCGCCTTGCGGACAAGGCGCGTCAGCGCGCCCATCCTGCATTGACACAGCCCGCTCGATGATCGTCGGCATCGGCAGCGACCTGATCGACATTCGTCGCATCGAAAAGACCATCGAGCGGCATGGCGACCGCTTCATTCGGCGCGTCTTCACTGAGGTCGAGCAGGCAAAATCCGACCGGCGTAAGTTGCGCGCAGCCTCCTATGCAAAGCGCTTCGCCGCCAAGGAAGCCTGCGCCAAGGCACTGGGAACGGGCCTCGCGCGCGGCGTCTTCTGGCGCGACATGGGCGTCGTCAACCTGCCTGGCGGCAAGCCGACGATGCACCTGACCAATGGCGCCGAGCAGCGTTTGCTTGTCCTGATCCCCGACGGGCACCGTCCAGTCATTCATCTGACGATCACGGACGATTTTCCGCTCGCCCAGGCCTTCGTCATCATCGAAGCCGTGCCGGAAGACGGGGCGGCGTGACGAAGCGACGCAATGGCGTTGCCGCAGACGCCGGCAAACGCTAAGACGAACCGCTCTTCGCAAAGTACGGAAAGAATCTCAGCGTGTCGGACAAGAACAACAAGAAATCCGGCGGTTTCGGTGAAACCGTCAGCGTCATCGTGCAGGCTCTGCTTCTGGCGCTCGTCATCCGCACGCTCCTGTTCCAGCCATTTTCGATCCCGTCGGGATCGATGCGCCCGACCTTGCTCGAGGGCGACTACCTCTTCGTCACCAAATGGGCCTATGGCTACTCCAAGCATTCGCTGCCCTTTTCGCCGCCGCTGTTCGAAGGTCGCATCTGGGGGGCGGAGCCGGAACGCGGCGATGTCGTGGTGTTCAAGTTCCCGCCCGATCAGTCGCTGGACTACATCAAGCGCGTGATCGGCCTGCCCGGCGACACCGTGCAGATGCGTGAGGGCCAGCTCTTCCTGAATGGCGAGGCTGTCGAGCGCGAACTGGTCGACGAACTCGACAATCCGGACATTACCGAGATGGCGCGGCCCGTCGAGGTCTGGCGCGAGACGCTGCCGAACGGCGTTGCCTACGATACGCTCGACCTGTCGCCCAACTCCATCGGCGACAACACGCGTGAGTTTCAGGTGCCCGAAGGCCATTATTTCATGATGGGCGACAACCGCGACAATTCGACCGACAGCCGCTTCTCGGTCGGCTATGTGCCGGCCGATCATCTCGTCGGCCGCGCCAACATCATCTTCTTCTCCATGTCGGGCGGCGCGAGCCCGCTGGAAATCTGGCGCTGGCCGAGCGAACTGCGCTTTTCGCGCCTTCTCAATTCGGTCGAGTGATGGCACGGACGAACTCCGATGGCGCAGCGCTATCTGCCGCGATCGAAAAGATCACCGGTATCGCCCTGTCCGATCATGAACGGCTGACGCGCGCGCTGACCCATGCGAGCGTCCAGTCGGGCGCGGCCGGACATTACGAGCGGCTTGAGTTTCTGGGCGACCGCGTGCTCGGGCTGGTGATCGCACAGATGCTGTTCGAGGCGCATCCCGATGCCGACGAAGGCGAGCTTTCGGTTCGACTGAATGGGCTGGTGAATGCTGAGACGCTTGCCGAACTCGCAGACGAGATCGGCCTCACGCCGCTCATCCGCACCGGCGCCGAATTCGGATCGCTGTCGGGCAAGAAGCGGGTCAACACGCGGTCCGACGTGATGGAAGCGCTGATCGCGGCGATCTATCTCGAAAAGGGACTGGCGGCGGCGCAAGGCTTCATTCTCGCCAATTGGTCCAAGCGCGCCAAAGGCGAGGCGGCCGGCCGCCGTGACGCCAAGACCGAATTGCAGGAATGGGCGCATCAGCGCGTCAAGCTTTCGCCGGTCTATCGCGTGGACAGGCGCGAGGGACCGGATCATGATCCCGTTTTCACGGTCAGCGTACTGATCGAGGGCATGGCGCCGGGACAGGCGCAGGGCCGCTCCAAGCGCGAGGCGGAGCAAGCGGCGGCGACCGAAATATTGACGCGTGAAGGCGTGTGGAAGGACGAAGGACAATGACCGACGAAATCCCTGAGGCCGATGGCCCGACGCGTTCGGGTTTCGTCGCGCTCATCGGCGCGCCCAATGCCGGCAAGTCGACGCTGCTCAACCAACTCGTCGGCTCCAAGGTCTCGATCGTGACGCACAAGGTCCAGACCACGCGCGCCATCGTGCGCGGCATCGCCACCCACAAGCGTTCGCAGATCGTCTTCATGGACACGCCCGGCATCTTCAAGCCGCGCCGTCGTCTCGACGAGGCAATGGTGACGACCGCCTGGGGCGGCGCGAAGGACGCCGACACGATCGCGCTCCTGATCGATGCCGAACGGGGTATACGGGGCGACGCCGAAACGATCCTCGAACGGCTCGAAAACGTACGACAGCCGAAGATCCTGATCCTGAACAAGATCGATCAGGTCAAGCGCGAGGACCTTCTGGCGCTCGCCGCCAAGGCGACGGAGAAGGTTCAGTTCGAACGCGTCTTCATGATTTCCGCGCTCAACGGTTCCGGCTGCACGGATCTGCTCGATTATCTTGCCGACGCGGCGCAGGAAGGCCCGTGGTACTATCCGGAAGACCAGATTTCCGACCTGCCGATGCGCCAGCTCGCCGCCGAGATCACGCGCGAAAAGGTGTTTTTGCGCCTCCATCAGGAACTGCCCTATTCCTCGCATGTCGAGACCGAGGGCTGGGAGGAAAAGAAGGACGGATCGGTCAAGATCGATCAGGTCATCTATGTCGAGCGCGACAGCCAGAAGAAGATCGTGCTTGGCAAGAAGGGCGAGACGATCCGCGCCATCGGTCAGGCCGCGCGCGAGGAACTTGCCGAGATCATGGAGCAGAAGGTCCATCTCTTCCTGTTCGTGAAGGTGCGGGAGAACTGGATCAACGATCCCGAGCGCTATCGCGAGATGGGGCTTGAATTTCCACGCTGACGCGCTGAACTTCGCCTGATGGAATGGCGGGACGACGGCATCATCCTTGGCACGCGCCGGCATGGCGAGACGAGCGTCATTCTCGAAGTGATGACGCGCGCCCATGGTCGCCATCTTGGTCTCGTGCGCGGAGGCCGCTCACGCAAGATGCAGCCTGTGCTTCAAGCCGGCAACAGCGTCGAACTCGTCTGGCGGGCGCGGCTCGACGAGCATTTGGGCTTTTTCGCCGTCGAGCCCGTCGAACTCAAGGCTGCGCAATTCATGGACAGCGCGGCCAGCATCTACGGGCTGCAATTGATGGCGGCGCATCTTCGGCTTCTGCCCGAGCGCGATCCCCATGCAGGCCTTTACGAGACGCTGCGGGTGGTGCTCGAACATCTTTCGAAGCCGGAGATGGCCGCCGAACTCATCGTCCGGTTCGAACTTCACATCCTCGAAGAACTCGGCTTCGGTCTCGATCTCCAGCGTTGCGCTGCTACCGGCGCGCGCGAGGACCTCGCCTATGTCTCTCCGAAGAGCGGCAGAGCGGTCTCGCGCATTGCGGGCGAACCCTGGCGCGACAAGCTTCTGGCGCTGCCTGAATTCCTGCAACGCGGATCGAAACGCCAGGGCGACGAGGCGGCGATTTCAGAGGCCTTTCGCCTCACCGGCTTCTTCCTCGCCCGGCATATCTACGAGCCGCGCGGCATGAACGAGCCCGATGCGCGCATCGGCTTCATTGCCGCGCTCCAGAAGGCGCTTGCCAGTTCCAGCCCGCAGAACGGAGAAACCGTCGCATGACCGCAGTCGAAATCTTTCCCGGCCATGTCGTTCCGCGCGGCCTCGGCACCATCCCCCATGGGGATGTCGAGCGCTATTGCGGCCTGGAGCTTCTGCAGCGCGTGATTGATGGCGAGTATCCGGCGCCCTCGATCGCCGCGCGCATCAATTTCGCGTTGGTGGAGGTTGGCGAGGGCAGGGCCGTCTTCAAGGGGATGCCGGGCGCGCGGCACTTCAATCCGCTCGGTTCGGTCCATGGCGGCTGGGCCGCGACGGTGCTCGATTCCGCGCTCGGCTGCTCGATCCATACGCTGCTCGCCAAGGGTGAAGGCTATTCGACCGTCGAGATGAAGGTGAACTATCTGCGCCCGATCAGCGAGAAGACGGGCGTCGTCACCTGCGAGGGCAAGGTCGTCAGCAAGGGGCGCACGCTTGCCGTCTCCGAAGCGCGTCTGACGGATGCCAACGGCAAGCTGCTCGCGATCGGCACCGAAACCTGCGCGATCTTCCCGATCGCGAATCTGGCGGCAAGGTAGTTCTATTCCGCGGGCGCCAGAGCCGCACGGTCGACCGGCCGCTCGGCGATCGGCCAGTGAACGACGGCTGCGAAGAGGCCGAGCGCAACGCCCAGCCACCACACCGGATCGTATGAGCCGAAGGCATCGTAGAGATAACCGCCAAGCCAGACGCCGAGGAACGAGCCGAGCTGGTGCGAAAGGAAGACGAGCCCGCCGAGAAGGCCGAGATAGCGCGTGCCGAACATGATCGCGACGAGCGCGTTCGTCGGCGGCACCGTCGAAAGCCAGAGCAGCCCCATCACGATCGAGAAGACGATGACGGCGGTCGGCGTCTGCGGCAGGAGCAGGAAAGCCGTGATGGCGATGGAGCGGCCGATATAGATCAGCGCCAGGAATATGGGCTTTGAGTATTTCTGGCCGATGACGCCGGCCGCGAGCGAGCCGATGATGTTGAAGAAGCCGATGAAGGCGAGCGCCAGAACGGCATAGCGCGCATCGATGCCCAGATCGCCGATATAGGCCGGGAAATGCGCGGTGATGAAGGCGACCTGGAAGCCGCAGACGAAAAAGCCCGAGACGAGCAAAAGGTAGCTCTTGTGCGCGAAGGCCTCGCGCAATGCCGCTCCCATCGATTGTTCGTATTGCGCCTGCGGCACCGAACCGGTCTTCGAGTTGCCGACCAGCGGAATGGCCAGAACCGGTATCACGAGCATCATCGCGCTCATGATCATCAGCGTGTCGGACCAGCCATAGGCGTCGATAAGACCCTGGCTGACGGGCGCGAAGACGAACATGCCGGCCGAACCCGCCGCCGTGCCGATGCCGAAGACGATGGAGCGCTTTTCGGGCGGCGTGTTGCGGCCGAAGGAAGCGAGCACGATCGAGAACGAGCTTGCCGCGACGCCGAGGCCGACGAGCACGCCGCCGGAGATGTGCAGCATGGTCGGAGTGTCGGCGCTCGCCATCATGGCGAGGCCTGCGGCGTAGAGCAGCCCGCCGAAGGAGAGCACGCGCCATGTCCCGTAGCGGTCGGCAATGGCGCCGAAGACCGGCTGGCCAAGACCCCAGAGCAGGTTCTGGATCGCCATGGCAAGGCCGAAGGTCGTGCGGTCCCAGCCCTTCTCGGCAAGCATCGGCAACTGGAAAAATCCCATCGCCGAACGCGGCCCGAATGCCATGCCGGCGATGATGCAGCCGCAGATGATGAGCAGCCAAGGCACGGAATGTCTTGCAGGGCGGTCGGCGGGGATCGTGGTCATGGCGCGCATCTCGGTTGGAGGCGCAGACTAGACGACCGATTGTTCAAACGGAAACGAATTGAAACGATGGATCGTTCAATTCGCCTGATCGGTCAGCGTTGCGGGAGAGGCCAGCCCGGCGAGCCCGGCTGTCCGGGCAGAGGCACCTGGCCGGGCAGCGGCGGGCGCGTCGGATCGAAATAGACCGGCCGCTCGCGGCGAAACTCCCGCAGCGGAATGTTGGTCGGTGTCTGGATGCCGGGACCGTTTCGTGCGATTGGCGGCGCAACCGTGACGCGCGGTCGATTGTAGGGAATCTGCCGGGAGGACAAGCCGGAAGACGGCACCTCGATCATCATGCCCGGTTGCAGGCGGTTTGGCCGCAGGCCGGGATTGGCCTGCATCAGGGTCTCGACATTGACGCCGCAGGCCCGAGCGACCGCCGACAGCGTGTCGCCGCGTGAAATCGTCACCCGCTCGGGACAGGCAAACGCCGGCGTGGAGACGAGAGCGGGGAGCGAGAGCAGTCCGGCAAGAGCGAAGCGGGCAAGCATCATGTCTGCAATCTATGGCCCGCTATGCGAAATTGCACCCGTCCTCCACCTATTGTGATGGCGCGGGCGATAGAAGACGTGGTGCGACAGGGATCGTCAGCCCCTTTGCCTCGAAAGCGCTCTTGGCCTTTTGCGTCATCTCGATCTTGGTCTTCCAGAAATCGGCCGTTGCCGTCCAGTAGTGGAGCGTGACGCCGACCGCCGCATCGCCGAGCGTCGCGACGAAGGTTTCCGGCGCCGGTTCCTCAAGGATGCGCTCGTCGGTGGCGGCAAGGTCGAGCAGTGCCTGCCGCGCTGTTTCGACATCGTCGCCATAGGCGATGGTGAGCCCCAGTTCGGTGCGACGCAACGGATTGCGCGTGGCGTTGGTGACGGGCACGTTCCACAACAGGCTGTTGGGTGCGAAGATGAAGAGCCCGTCCGCGCCGCGCAGTTCGGTCGCGAAAAGCCCGATCTCCTCGATCGTGCCCGAGATGGTCGGCGTGGTGACGAACTCACCCACCCGAAAGGGGCGCAGGACGAGGAGCATGATGCCTGCGGCGATATTCTGCAATGTGCCTTGCAAAGCGAGACCGATGGCAAGCCCGACCGCGCCGAGCGCTGCGATGATGCTCGTCGTCTGCACCCCGAACTGCGCCAGCACTGTAACGCCGACGAGGATGAGAAGCATGTAGCGCAGCGCCTTCGAGAGGAACCGGCGCAGCGTTTCGTCGAAGCCCTTGATCCGCCCGAGCCCGGCATAGAGCCAGCGTTCGAAGATGCCGGCCGCGACATAGCCGATGACGAGAAGGACGATCGCGCCGAGAAAGGAGAGCGAATAGGCGCCGATCAGAGCGCCTGCCTCGCGCAGAGCAAGTTCGCTCATCGTCAACGCCTCGGCAGCTCGGATTTCAAGTTCGTCCATCGGTGATTCCACCCCTCTGTCGCAACGTATTTTACCCTTTTGCGTCAAGGAATACCAAGCGCTGCAAGGCGCTGGACAGGCGTCCCAATTCGGCCATAATCGGGGTGCGAAAGCGAAAATTCGCCGGCCTCGGAAAGGTGTCGGCGAGCCGGAGTTGGAGGAGCAAGGCCGGCGCCCGACTTTCCCGAGGAAGTCAGCCGCAATGGCATCCGCACCCATCGCCTCAGGCATCACCCTGCGCGCCGCCCGCATCGGCGACGAGGACGCGCTGGCCGCGCTAGAGGCGCGCGTCTTCACTCATGACCGTATATCCCGCCGCTCGTTTCACAAGCTGATCGAACGCGCGACCGCCGAGACGATCGTGGCGATCGAGGCTGGCGCGATCGTCGGCTATTGCATGGTTCTGTTCCGAAAGGGCAGCGGCGTCGCGCGGCTCTATTCGATCGCGGCCGACGAGGCGATGCAGGGAACCGGCCTCGGGCGCACGCTGCTGGCGGCTGCCGAGCACGCCGCCTACGAACATGGCCGGATGCTGCTGCGGCTGGAAGTGCGTGAGGACAATCCGCGCGCCATCGCGCTCTACGAGAAGAACCATTATCGCCGCATCGCCATCGTGGACGGATATTACGAGGACGGCGTGACGGCGATCCGGATGGAAAAGCTGCTGCATGGCGAGGTGCGCTCGACAAAGGTGCCGTTCTACGAGCAGACCGCCGACTTCACTTGCGGGCCGTGCTGCCTGATGATGGCGATGGCGCATTTCGATGCCGACTACGTGCCCGAGCCGGTGAAGGAAATCCGGCTTTGGCGTGAGGCGACGACGATCTTCATGATGTCGGGTCCGGGCGGATGCGAGCCCTTCGGTCTTGCCGTTTCGGCGCATGAGCAGGGGCTGCGCTCCGAGATATTCGTCTCGCACGAGGGCCCGCTCTTCTTGCAGTCGGTTCGCGACAAGGAAAAGCGCCGCGTGATGCTGCTGGCGCAGATCGATTTTCGCGCCCGCATCGCCGAATACGGCGTCTTCGTCCATGATCGCGCCTTCGTGCTCGACGATATTCGCCGCGCCTTGAAACAAGGGCGGCTCGTGATGGTTCTGATCTCGGGCTTCCTGATGTTCGGCAAGAAGGTGCCGCATTGGGTGCTGGCCATCGACGACGATGGCGACCACATCTTCATCCACGATCCATGGGTCGAGGACGAGCACGGCGAGACGGCTTCCGACGCGGCGAACGTGCCGGTGCCTTATGAGATGTTCATGCGAATGGCGCAGTTCGGCCGTCCTCCATTGAGGGCCGCAGTCGTGCTCGGAGACAGACGAAGAAAATGACATGGGTCATCCTGACCGGCCGCAAGAGCGACCTCGACCAATATGAAACCCCTCACAAGATCATCACCAACCGGGACTATCTGACCCATCCGTCGCTGTTTCGCGCGCAGCGGCCGAAGATCATCAACCTGTCCGGCTCCTACGCCTATCAGAGCCGCGGTTATTATGCCTCGCTTCTGGCCGGGTCTCGCGGCCACCGCATCATCCCCTCCGTAGAGACGATGATCGATCTGTCGGAAAAGAAGCTCTACGAGGCGTCGCTGCCCGAACTCGAACAGACGCTCAATCGATGCCGCAAGGAGTTGGGCGGCACGTTTCCCGCAAAGATCGGCGTCTTCTTCGGCATCGGCCCGTCAAAGGCGTGGGACCGTTTCGCACGGCTTCTCTTCGACTGGTTTCGTGCGCCGGCGCTCGAACTGACGATCCGCGACAATGGCGAATGGGCGTCGATCGGTCGCATCGGCTTTCTGCCGCTCGCACGCATGAAGGACGAGGAAAAGACACGCTTCCTCGCCGCGCTCGACACCTACACCGCCCGCGAATGGCGCGACACCAAGCAGCGCACGCCGGCGCGTTATTCCTTTGCGACGCTCGTCGACCCGAAGGAGGAACTGCCGCCATCCTCCATCGCCTCGCTGAAATACTGGTCGCGCATCGCGGCCAAGATGGGAGTCGAGGTCGAGCCGATCTCGAAGCGCGATCTGCCGAAGCTGGCGAATTACGATGCACTGTTCATCCGCGAGACGACGGCGATCTCGAACCACACCTACCGCTTCGCGCGCCGGGCGCAGCAGGAAGGAATGCCGGTCATCGACGATCCGCTGTCGATGATCCGCTGCACCAACAAGGTCTATCTGAACGAGTTGATGGACACCAACAAGGTGCCGGTGCCGCCGACCGTGATGATTGCCGGTGCCGCCGATCTGCAATTGGCGGCGGATATGCTCGGCTTTCCGCTCGTCCTGAAAATCCCCGACAGCGCGTTTTCACGCGGCGTCAAGAAAGCGAACGATTTCGAGGAGTTGAAGGCCCTTGCCACCAGATGGCTGGAAGATTCCGATCTTCTCATTGCGCAGAAATATTCGCCGACCGACTATGACTGGCGCATTGGCGTGCTCGGCGGCCAGCCGCTTTTCGCCGTACAATATCTGATGGCGAAGAAGCACTGGCAGATCGTCAATCACGACAGGCGCGGAAAGCCCGACGAGGGCGGTTTCCGCGCCTTCACGCTGGCGCAGGCGCCTGTCCATGTGGTCGAAACGGCGGTGCGTGCGGCGCGCTGCGTGGGCGACGGGCTCTACGGCGTCGACCTTAAGGAAATGCCGAACGGCGAGATATTCGTCATCGAGGTCAACGACAACCCCAACCTCGAACATGGCGTCGAAGACGCCGGCGAAAAGGACGAGGTATGGGTGCGGCTGACCAAGTGGTTCCTGAATCGCCTGGAACAGCAGGGGCGCTAGTCGATTTCCGCTTCGATCTCCGCATATCGCGCCAGAAACGCGTTCTGCACCAGCATCGCCGCCTGCGGTTCCAGCGCAAGTTCGCTGGCGGTCACGCCCGTCGGCCGCCCGAAGAACTTCACCGCCTCGGCCATGCCGAAACCAGCGAGCCGCGTCGCTTCATGATAGGCCGCGATCTGGTCGGCGCGCTTGATCGCCTTCTTGATCGGCGCGGGAAGCGCCGGCGGCAAGCCGAAGCGCAGATGGATCGCGACGTGCAACCGGTGCTCGACGATGCGGTAGCTGTCGCCGATCTGCTGCTTGAAGGGCGAGATCATGTCGCCGATGACGTATTCCGGCGCATCGTGTAAGAGCGCCGCCAGTTGCCAGCGCGGCTCCATTTCCGGTTCGATCGAGCGCAGGATGGTTTCCACGACCAGCGAGTGTTGCGCGACGGAAAAAGCATATGCGCCATGGGTCTGGCCGTTCCAGCGCGCGACGCGGGCCAGCCCGTGTGCGATGTCGCCAATCTCGATGTCGAGCGGCGAGGGGTCGAGAAGATCGAGCCTGCGGCCGGACAGCATCCGCTGCCAGGCGCGCGCGGGGGCGCCGCGTCGGTCCGGCATCAGTCTTCTGTCTTTGTTTCGGGCAGCGTGTATCGCGCCCAGTATGGGATGGCGAGCGTCAGCCGGGCGTCGCCCGCAACGATGTCGTGGCCGGCATCGAGCGCCTCCTTGATGCGGTCGATCCGCACGATGGCGATGCCCTGGCTTTCTGCATTCGAGCCGAGCGTGCCGACCGGACGGCCATTGACGGTGATTTCGGCACCGGCATCTGGCAGCGCATCCGCACTTGTTGCAATCATCACCCGCCGCCGCGCGGTGCCGCGATGCTGCATCCGCGAGACGACCTCCTGACCGACGAAGCAGCCCTTCTTGAGCCCGACGCCGCCATTCTGGTCGTAGAGAACGTCATGCGGGAAGGCATCGGAGAGGTCATAGTCCGCACCGCTTTCGGCGATGCCGTTTTCGGCGCGCAGCGCGGTCCATGCGGCCTCGTCGGCGGTTGCCGGCGGCAGCGCCCCATAGCGCCGCAGGACGGCATCGGAGAAGCGCAGGTCGCGAACGGATGAGCCGGATTGCGAAGGTCCGGACTCATCGCCCCACGAAACGGCGACAAGTGCCTGATCCTGTTTGGCGATCGCCACCTTGGCGCGCAATTTGTAGATGGTCAGCCGCTTGACGAGATCGTCGGCGATGTCGGCTCGGCATTCGAGCCGGAACCCGTCCTCGGATCGAAAGATCAGGAAATCGAACAGGATCTTGCCTTGCGGTGTCAGGAGTGCGCCGGGTTTTGCCCCCCCTTCCAGAAGAGCGGCCAGATCGGGCGTGATCAGGTTCTGGAGGAAGTGTTCGGCTTCCGCTCCAGTCACCGAAACGAGGGCGCGGGCGGGCAAATGGACGACTGGCATGGAAAGCTCGATCTGATCGATGGATGTGCTTTAGGTAAGCCCGTCGGCGCGCGCGGGCAAGCCGTTCACCTCATTCGCCGCCGACGAAGAACTCCCATTCGCCATCCGGTGAGATGCCGACGCGAAAGAAGATATAGGTTCCGTAGGCTTTCATCTCCTCATAGTCGCCTGCCGTGACGAGCTTGAAGAGTTCGACGCGCTGCGGCGGCGTCAGTTCACCGATCGGGAGCGCGACGAAATAGGGCCAGGCATAGATCTCGTCGTCCGTGCCGATATCGAGATGGACGAAGCCGGCAGCCAGGACCTCATAGAGGATCGCAAGGATTTCGTGGCCCTCGTCATCGCCCGAAAGACTTTTCAGATGCTCGATCGGATCGCCGTCGACAACCGAGAGCGAAAGCTGGGTCGCATTCTGGCCGGTGGAGAGCAGCGTGCGCAGCGCTTCGACATCGCCGGCCTTGCACGCCGCCATGATCAATTCCCGCATCCGGCGGACGGGTTCGGGCAAGAGCATCACATCGTAGAGCACGCGCGGCGTTTCCACGGCGGCACTGGCTCCCGGCGTCGCCGGACGCAGCGGATCGGGCAGGGGAACTTCAAGGTCGGGCAGGTTCGGACCGCGCTCGACGGCTGGAACGGACCCGCGCCCAGGCTGCTCTTCCTCCGGCTCCTCCATCTGAACCTCCTGCAACTCGCTGAACGCATGGGCCGGAATGGCCAGAAACAGGGCGACAAGGCAGACGGCTGGGAGGGAGCGAACGACGATCATCATGGCCGCAACGCTAACACGGCCAAGATGGATTCGCGCGCGGCAAAATTTCAGTGCAATTTCTTGTCGCCGTCGAACGCACCGGAAAGCGCCAGCTTGCGCATCTTTTCGAGAAGCAGGACGGCTGAATCCTCGCCTGCCGTCTTGACCAGTTCGCGCAGTGCCGTCGACAGCGCGGCCTCGGCGATGATTTCAGGTTCGATGCCCGCCGACAGCCCTTCGGCCCACGCCTCGCAATGGCTCTCGACCGCCGTCAGCCGCTTTTCCTCGCGGATGATCGCGTCGATGTCGTTGAGGCTGTAGTTCATCGGCTAACCCCCGGAGCCGAGATCATCGGCATTTGGTCTTTGTCGTTGAGGACAGGTTAAGCCTTTCTACCACAGCAAAAATGTCACGCATCGAGACTTTGATTAAAAAGTTAATCGAATGCTAATTGCCGAAGCGCGCCGCGGTATCGCGGGTAAGCTTTTCGCCTTCTTCCATGTAGCGGGAAATGGCTTCGATCGCCGACGGCGTGCAGCGCGTATAGTTGGCGTCGAAGGCCTTGTAGCCGGCATTGAAACTGGCAACGAACTTGGCGCGGCGCGTCTCATCGGGGTTTTCGGCTTCCAGAAGCCGCTCCATGTGGACAAGCCACTCGTCGCTCGCCTCGCCGCACAGATTGCGCAGGAAATGGAGCGAGCCCAGCACTTCCGACAGGCGCACCAGATTGACCTCGAAAGGCGAGTCTGCCGCGCGCGAGACCGCACCTGGCGCCATTGCCAGGCCGGCGAGCAGGACGAGGCGGGCGACGAGACGCATGTGCTAGCGGGGTCCGTTTGAGGTGTCGACGCCTTCGTTTAATCGCTCGCCTGTCGGGCCGCAATGTGACGCGGCCAACTCGCGCGCGAATTCCAACGTCGACGCGGTGATGTCGAGCCGTTCCATTTCGCCGGGCGTGAACCAGCCGATGCTTTCGGCGTCGTCGCCGGCGACCGGTTCTCCGGTGGCCTCGTCAGCCCGAAACACGTCGAGTTCGTAGACCACGTCCTCACCCTCGATCTCGATCCGGCGCAGAAGAGTCAGTTGTCCGGCGACAAGCGCCGTCTCTTCCGTCAGTTCACGCCGCGCCGCATCTTCCGGGCTCTCGCCTGCCTCGACGCGTCCGCCCGGAAAGGCGTATTGGCCGCGCGCCGCGCCGCGTCCGCGTTTGACCAGCAAAAAGCTCCCCTCCCGCAGGAGTGCGACGGAGGCGGCGGCAAGGCGCTTCATCGGATAAGCTCTCCCGTTCTTCGGTTCGCTCCATTACATAGGGCGCATGTGTGGACGTTTCGTATTGACCCAGACGGCGGGGCAGATCGAGGCACTGTTCGCGATCATGCCGCTGGAGGGCGGCCTTGCGCCCCGCTTCAACATCGCGCCGACGCAGCCGATCCTGATGATCGCTGCCGGCTATCGCCGCGCGCCGGGCTCGAACATGCCCGACCGACGCGCCGAGCTCGTCCGCTGGGGGCTTTTGCCGTCCTGGGTCAAGGATGTGAAGGGGTTTCCGCTGCTTATCAATGCGCGCTCTGAGACGGCTGCCGAGAAGAACGCTTTTCGCGCCGCCCTTCGCCACCGGCGGACGCTGGTTCCGGCATCGGGTTTCTATGAGTGGAAGCGGGACGGCAAGGGCAAGGCGCAGCCCTATTTCCTGAAGCCGCGCCATGGCAGCGCGGTGGCTTTCGCGGGACTGATGGAGACATTCATCGACCCGAACGGCAGCGAGATGGATACCGGCGCGATCCTGACCACGAAGGCGAACGAAACGCTGGCGCCCATCCACGACCGGATGCCGGTCGTCATCCATGAAGCCGATTATGCCGAATGGCTCGATTGCGTAGGCAACGAGCCGCGCGATGTCGCGCATCTGATGCGCCCGGCCGAGCCGGACCTTTTCGAGGCGGTTCCGGTGTCGGATCGCGTCAACAAGGTCGCCAATGACGACCGGGAACTGACCCGCCCGGCACTGGTCGCGCCGGAACCTGTTGCCGGGAAGAAGCCGAAGCCGAAAGCCGATCAGCTTGATCTCTTTTAGGCCGACTTCTTCATCGTCTGCTGCGACTTCGGCTCGACGGCGCGCTTGCGTGGTACAGCAAGCACGGCCGCGAGGATCGCAGCCGGACCGATGCCGCGATAATGCTGGGTCAACGACATGTATTCGGCGCGTTGGCGTTCGGTCTTGGTGGCGAGGACGGGCATCTCAATCTCCTGTTCGATTGTCCGGCGGCTACCCGCGAGAGGTGGGGATCGAATAAGACCAAAGCTTGGCCACAAGAATGGCCGTTGCGGACAATTCAGTTCAATTTGTATCGTCATGCTTAACGCATTCTTTATGCGGCATTTTTGCCACGCGAACCGCCATTCGCCAGCCGTATTTCCGCCCTTGACGCGCCTTGATGGCAGCGCGATAAAGCAGGCGATGAAAACGCAGCTCGCCATTACCGGCATTTGCATTATCGGCTAGCAGCCTGCTGGTCCGGACGTTTTCGCCTTTCCGATCGTGAACGAGAAAACTTCCCGGCCAGCCGGTGGAGCGCTGGTTTCGTGGGAAGGTTGTCGCATGACTGAAGCGCCGCAACTGCGCTTGACCAACACGCTGACGAAGACGAAGGAAGTCTTCCGGCCGATCGATCCGCAAAATGTGCGGATGTATGTCTGCGGGCCGACGGTCTACGATTTCGCGCATATCGGCAATGCGCGCCCGGTCATCGTGTTCGACGTGCTGTTCCGGTTGCTGAAGCACTTGGCGAAACAGGGGATTTGGGACGGCGGCAAAGGTGAAACTCAAGTCACCTATGTGCGCAACATCACCGACGTCGACGACAAGATCAACGCGCGCGCCCTGCGCGATTTCCCCGACCTGCCGCTGAATGAGGCGATCCGCAAGGTCACCGAGACGACGGCGAACCAGTTCCATCAGGATGTGAAGGCGCTCGGCTGCCTGCAGCCGACGCACGAGCCGCGCGCGACCGAGTTCGTTCTGCCGCGCGCCGACGGCAAGGCCGACATGGTGGGCCTGATTCAATCTCTCATCGATCGCGGCCATGCCTATGGCGCGGAAGGGGAAATCCTCTTCGACACGGCTTCGATGAAAGACTACGGCAAGCTCTCCGGCCGCAATCTCGATGACCAGCGCGCCGGCGCGCGCGTGGCTGTCGACGTCAACAAGAAGAACCCGGGCGATTTCGTCCTGTGGAAGGCATCGAGCGAGACCGAGCCTGGCTGGGACGCGACCTTCACCATCGACGGCAAACCGCACCCGATCCGCGGCCGCCCCGGCTGGCACATCGAATGCTCCGCCATGTCCGCCGCTTATCTCGGCGAAGTCTTCGATATCCACGGCGGCGGCCTCGATCTGATCTTCCCCCACCACGAAAACGAGATCGCCCAGTCCCGCTGCGCTCACGGCACGGAGGTGATGGCGAACTACTGGCTCCACAACGGATTTTTGCAGGTCGAGGGCCGCAAGATGTCGAAATCGGAGGGGAATTTCGTCACGATCCACGATTTGCTTCACACGGAGAAGTTCGGCGGGCGGAAATGGCCCGGCGAGGTGCTGCGGCTGGCGATGCTGATGACGCATTATCGCGAGCCGATTGATTTTAGCGTGAGGCGGTTGGAGGAGGCGGAGACGCTACTCAATCGTTGGTATCGCACTTGGCCTGATGTTCTAACGATTGCGCGAAAGCCAACTAGCCAAGAGTATTTGAATGCATTTCTTGATGACCTTTCATCGAGGACGATGATCGCCAACATGTACCAACTCACGGTGGCTGATGACGTTGACGACGTTGAGAAAGCGTCAATTGCTGTCGCGTCTGCCAATATCCTCGGACTGATGCAGGTTGAGCCGTCCAAGTGGCTCAAGGGGAATATCGACCGCATTTGGGTAGAAGCCGCAGTCATCGATCGTCTCACCCTCATCGCCGCCAAGAACTGGACCGAAGCCGACCGCATCCGCGACGAGCTTCTGGCGCAGGGCATCCAGTTGAAGGACGGCAAGGACCCGACAACCGGCGAGCGCGTGACGACGTGGGAGGTGAAGCGGTGATGGCGGTTCGAGACACCCCCCTCTGGCCTGCCGGCCATCTCCCCCTCAAGGGGGGAGATCAGTCTCGTCGTCGCCTCGCCAAGGGCACGGCAGGACTGGCGGAATGGCCGACGCGCGTGATCTCCCCCCTTGAGGGGGAGATGGCCGGCAGGCCAGAGGGGGGTGCCTGGTGAACCACTATCCGGTTGCTCCCGCCAATCGCAGGAACGCACGGTCGATGCGCAAGGCGCTGACCGATGCCGAGCTCAAGCTCTGGAACGAGTTGCGTGCGCACCGGCTGATGGGACTGAGCTTCAGGCGCCAGATGCCCATTGCCGGCTACATTGTCGACTTTGCCTGTGCGGACAAAAAGATAGTCGTGGAAGTCGACGGCAGCCAACATGCGGAATCCGAAGATGATCAAACGCGAGATGCAGCGCTGCGCGACCTAGGCTGGACCGTCCTGCGCTTCTGGAACGACGACATTCTGCGCGACATTGACAATGTCTGCCTTCACATCGTCACCGCCGCCGGCCTGACTGCCTCCGACGCCGAAACTCAACTGGAGGCACGCTCATGAGCCTTCCCAGCAAGCCCGTCTATACCGGCGGATGCCAGTGCGGCGCGGTGCGGTTTCGCGTCGAGGGGGCGCTGACATCCGTCTCCATCTGCCATTGCCGCATGTGCCAGAAGGCGTTCGGATCGTTCTACGCGCCGCTGGCGAGCGCACTCGAAAGCGGCCTCGAATGGACGCGCGGCGAACCGAAGCGCTATCGCTCCTCCAACCACGTCCTGCGCGGCTTTTGCGCCGAATGCGGCACGCCGCTGACCTACGAGGCGCCGGACGGCATTGCGCTCGCCATCGGCGCGTTCGACGATCCGGCCTCGGTGGCCCCGACGAAGCAATGGGGCATCGAAGCCAAATTGCCCTATGTCGACGATCTTGCGTCGTTGTCTTCGCAGCGCACGGAGGCTGACAGCGAGGCGGCCTTTCTTGCCGATCTGAAATCGTTCCAGCATCCGGATCACGATACGGAATCCTGGCCGCCGAAGGACCGGACATGACCCGCGATCGCATCTATCTTTTCGATACGACATTGCGCGACGGCCAGCAGACGCCGGGCATCGATTTCTCTGTCGAGGATAAGATCGCGATTGCCGGTATGCTCGACGCGTTCGGCATCGACTATGTCGAGGGCGGCTATCCTGGTGCGAACCCGACCGACACGGCCTTCTTCGCGAAGAAGCGGACAACGACATCGAGCTTCGTCGCCTTCGGCATGACCAAGCGGGCAGGGGTGTCGGCGTCGAACGATCCCGGCCTCGCCGAACTCCTGCAAGCCAGGGCCGACGCGATCTGTTTCGTGGCGAAGAGCTGGGACTACCATGTCCGCGTCGCGCTCGGCTGCACCAATGAGGAAAACATCGACGCGATCCGCGCCTCCGTCGAGGCGGCAAAGGCCGCGGACCGCGAGCCTCTGGTGGATTGCGAGCACTTCTTCGACGGCTACAAAGCGAATCCCGGCTATGCGCTCGCCTGCGCGCGAGCGGCCTATGATTCCGGCGCGCGCTGGGTTGTCCTGTGCGACACCAATGGCGGCACGCAGCCAGGCGAAATCCGCGAGGTCGTCGCCGCCGTCATCGCTTCCGGCATTCCCGGCGACCACCTCGGCATCCACGCGCATGACGACACCGGACAGGCGGTCGCAAATTCGCTTGCCGCGGTCGAGGCGGGCGTTCGGCAGGTGCAGGGCACGCTGAACGGGATCGGCGAGCGCTGCGGCAACGCCAATCTCGTGACCATCATCCCCACGCTCGTTTTGAAGCCGGCTTTTGCCAGCCGTTTCGAGACGGCCATCTCGCCCGAGGGGCTGGAAGGTCTCACCCGGCTCTCGCGGGCCTTCGACGAACTCCTGAACCGTGCGCCGAACGCGCAGGCACCCTATGTCGGCGCGTCCGCCTTCGCCACCAAGGCCGGCATTCATGCCTCGGCAATTCTGAAGGAGCCGCAGACCTATGAGCATGTGCCGCCGCAAACGGTGGGAAATGCGCGCAAGGTCATGGTTTCGGACCAGGGCGGCAAGTCGAATTTCATCACCGAATTGCAGCGGCGTGGCATCGCGGTCGACAAGGCCGACCCGCGGCTCGACACTCTCATCTCCCGCGTCAAGGAGCGCGAGGCCGAGGGTTACGCCTATGAAGGCGCGGATGCGAGCTTCGAGCTGCTGGCCCGCCGCACGCTTGGCCGCGTGCCGGAGTTCTTCAAGGTCGACAGCTTCCGTTGCATGGTCGAGCGCCGCTTCGACGCCAATGGCGAATTGAAGACGGTGTCGGAAGCGATCGTGAAACTGACGGTCGACGGCGAGGAAAAGATGTCGGTCGCCGAAGGCCACGGCCCGGTCAACGCGCTCGATCTTGCCTTGCGCAAGGATCTCGGCAAGTTCCAGGCCGAGATCGAGGATCTCGAACTCGTCGACTACAAGGTGCGCATTCTCAATGGCGGCACGGAGGCCATCACCCGCGTCCTCATCGAATCGCGCGATGCGGCTGGCGCGCGCTGGTGGACGGTGGGCGTCTCCGACAACATCATCGACGCCTCGTTCCAGGCGCTTCTCGATTCGATCGTCTACAAGCTGGTGAAGGCAGGCGGAGAAGCGCGCGTCGCCGCGCCGTGATTGCACCATCAGCCGGATGCGATTGGTGCATCAATGATTTGCGATGGTCGCAGCCGTGCGGGCGTGCGACACCGGCCGCACGCTGAACCGGACGAATGCAGATCGACATGAACGCACCCCACGCCCCGATGCCGGCCGAGCAGCCCGAGCCCTTGCGCGGCTTCGCCTTCGCCGGCGCCGCCTACCTCCTGTGGGGGTTCATGCCGCTCCTGATGAAGGCGCTCGACCATGTGCCGGCGTCGGAAATCGTCGCCCATCGCGTCGTCTGGTCGCTGCCGGTCGCGGCCATCATCCTCGTCGCCATGGGACGGACGGGCGATATCGGCCCGGCGCTGCGCTCGCCGCGCACCCTGTTGATGGCGACGCTGACGGCGGCTTTGATCTCGGTCAATTGGGGCGTCTATATCTGGGCCATTGCCGTCGATCGCACGGTCGAGACGGCGCTCGGCTACTATATCAACCCGCTGGTCACGGTGGTGATGGGCGCGGTGCTTCTGGGCGAGCGGCTTTCGCGGGCGCAACTCGTCGCCGTCGGGCTGGCGGCCGTCGCCGTCGCGATCCTCACCTTTGATGCAGGCGGGCTGCCCTGGGTGTCGCTGGTGCTCGCTTTGAGCTTCGCGGGCTACGGCTTCCTGCGCAAGACGCTGCCGATCGGGCCGAGCCAGGGATTCTTCCTTGAAATCCTGATCCTGACTCTGCCGGCGATCCTGTGGATCGGCTATCTGACGACGACCGGCGCCAACAGCTTCCGGCTCGACATGCCTCTCGACATGCTGCTGTTGGTTCTGTGCGGCCCGATCACGGCCATTCCGCTGGTTCTTTATGCCTTTGGCGCGAAGCTCCTGAAGATTTCCTCGATCGGCATCATGCAGTATATCGCGCCGACCATGATCGCGATCATCGCCGTCTTCGTCTTCGGCGAGCCGTTCGGCACCGCGCGGCTCGTCGCCTTCGGCTTCATCTGGACCGCGCTGGCGATCTACACATGGTCGATGTTCACGCAGCGCCGGGCAAGCGCCGCCGATGCCGTCGCGGCTACATCCGTTCGATGATCGTCTGATCGCCCGCGGCGTCGGCGGTCTGCCGGGCGGCTTCGAGGATCGCCGGCACGATTCGCGCCGCCTCGGTGACCACCAGCGGGCGCACCATGTGCTGCGAGTGGATGAAGCCCTCGGCCTTCATGTGATCGATCAGCGCCAGCATCGGGTTCCAGAATCCCGCGACATTGCCGAATACCATCGGCTTTTCATGCCGTCCGAGTTGCGCCCAGGTCATGATCTCGACGATCTCCTCGACCGTACCGATGCCGCCCGGCAACGCGACGAACGCATCGGAGCGCTCGAACATGGCGTGCTTGCGCTCGTGCATGTCCTCGGTCAGAATCACTTCGTCGAGATGGTCGAGCCCGGCTTCGTCGCCTGCTTCCTTGCGGATCAGGAAGCGCGGAATGATGCCGGTGACATTGCCGCCCGCTTCGATCGTGCCGCCGGCCACGGCGCCCATGATGCCTTTCAGTCCGCCGCCATAGACGAGCGTGAGGCCGGATTCGGCGATGGTGCGGCCAAGCGTGCGGCCGGCTTCGAGATAGATCGGGCTGTTGCCCGGCGAGGAACCGCAATAGACGCAGATGGATCGAATCGTGCTCATGACCCCAATGGGTAGGTGCGCAATCGGCAAGGTCAAGACGTGCGCGTGGCCTTTTTCTTGTAGCGCTGCCGGAAACCGGATAAACCGGGCTTTGCCGGCTTTGAGACCGGTCTCGGGAAGGCACGAATGGTCGCGAACTGGCTGAAAATCTTGTTGTTCGCCGCAGGCGGCTCCACCGCTGCGGTTGCAATGGTCTATTACACCGGCATCCATGATCCATGGGCCGTGGAGGAAAGCTCCGCGCCGATGGCGGCAGCCGAACCCGACGAGCCGCCAGCCGCCGTTTCGCAGCCGCGGGAAGAGGTTGCGCCGCTGGCTCTCGAGGATACAACCGGCGAAGCGAGCCCCGCCGATCCGGATGAGGAGCCGCAGGCCGCGCCCGAAACGCCCGACGAGGTCGCGGCCGTCGCCGCGCCGGAACAGTCGGGCGCGAATGACGATCTCGTGGTGCCGTCCTTCGACATCGTCCGTGTCGAGCCCAACGGTTCGATGGTGATTGCCGGCAGCGCGGAACCGAATTCCGACATCGAGGTCGTCACGGGCGCCGAAATCATCGCGCGCGCCGAGGTGGGGCCGTCGGGTGACTTCGCCGCCGTGCTCGACGATGCGTTGCGCCCCGGCGATTACCAGATCGTGCTGCGCTCGACCGGCCCCGGCGAGGGGCTCGTCACGACATCGCTCGAAACCGCCGTCGTGTCCGTCCCCGAAACGCAGGACGGTCAGGTTCTGGCCCTCGTCGAGGAGCCGGGCGCGCCTTCGAGGCTGATCACCGTACCGGAAGTGCAGGCCGCAGCGGAAACCACGCAAGAGCCCCCCGCGGTCGAGGCCGTTCCAGAGATACCCGTCCCTTCAGACGAGCTCTCCGACGACACGCCTTCCCAAACATCGCCCGCGGAGGATTCGCAGGAGCCCTCGACCGAAATTGCGGCCGCCGATCCTGACGACGCTCTCGATCCCTTGGATGAAGTGGCGCCGGGCACCAGGGGAGGGGATGCGTCTGTCGAACCAGCGCCGGCGCCGGCAGGATCTGACGACACGCTTGCAACCGACGAGGCAGAAGAGCCAGGAGAGGAGCCGCAACTGGCCGCGCGGCCCGCGCCCCGGACGTCGCCGACGCAGGACCGGCCGGCAAGTCCGCGCAATACGCTCGCCGTCGAGGCGATCGAGATCGAGGGCGGCACGGTGTTCGTGGCCGGGCGGGGCGCCGCAGGCACGACGGTGCGCGTTTATGCGAACGAGATCCTGCTCGGCGAGGCGCGCGTGTCGGAAGGCGGGCGCTTCCTCATCGAGACGCAGACCGAGTTGCCGGTCGGCGACTATATCGTGCGTGCCGACGTCATCGGCCCCGGCGGCGAGGTGACGGCCCGCGCCGCCGTTCCGTTCCAGCGTGAGCCTGGCGAGGCGGTGGCGGCCGTTGCGCCGGCCGAGCGCACGCCCGCCGAAGCTGGAACTCCCGCCGCCTCTCAGGATAGCGCGCAGGAACGCGTTGATCCCGCCGAGGATGGCGTTGCCGAAATCGAGGACGGAACGCCCGCGCCGACTGGCGGTTCTGCTGCCCAGGGTTCTTCGCTGGCGCAGGAGCAATATGCGAACGATGACGCGGCCACTGGCGACCAGGCTTCGACCGATCAGCCGGTTGGCGATGAAGCCGACGCGATTGCGGCCGCGCCGTCAGCCGATCGGGATGCGGTGCAGGCCGCCGACGCCATGCCGCAGGCCGCCGCGATCGAGGAAACGCTGGCCGCTCCGCTCGAGGCTGCCGATGGCGCGGTCATCATCCGGCGCGGGGATACGCTGTGGCGGATTTCCAGGCGTGTCTATGGGCGCGGCGTGCGCTATTCGACCATCTATCTCGCCAACCAGGAACAGATCCGCGATCCGGACATGATCTGGCCGGGTCAGATCTTCGCCGTTCCGGACGAGACCGAGGAAGGCGAGAAGGCGGATATGAGCACGATTTCGGACCAGATCGCTCCGGCCACCGACACCCGGTAGACGCAAAGCCGCCCGCATGGCGGCCTTGCCATTTCATCGTTCATCGTATATCGACGATGAACGATGAACGTCGATCACACCTGCAATGCCGAGGATATGGCAGCGCGTCTTGGCGCTTTGGCTCATCCCGCGCGACTTCATATTCTCAAGCATTTGTCCTCGCGGCCCGCCTGCTGCTGCAAGGAGGTCGTCGAGTGTCTGGATCTTGCCCAGTCGACGGTCTCGCAGCATCTGAAAATCCTGGTCGAGGTGGGCCTTGTCACCTACCGCCCGGAGCGACCCCGTTCGCGCTATGAGGTCGACAGGGAGGCCCTGGCAAGCCTGTCGCGCGGTGTCGCGGGCCTGATCGACATGTGCTGCGCCAATCATGCAGCGGCAACCCATTCTTCGCGGGACAATCAACTTGGCATCTAAGACCGTATCGGCCGACAGCGGCTCCGTCTTCGCGACGCTGGTCAATCTGTGGCCCTATATGTGGCCCGACGACCGGCCGGATCTGAAGATGCGCGTGGCCTGGGCGACGGTGTTCCTCGTGGTCGCCAAGCTGATCCTCGTCCTCGTTCCCTATTTCTTCAAATGGGCGACGGACGCGTTGAACGGCGAACTTTCCGCCCCCGCCATGATCCCCGCGATCCTCGTCGCGCCGGTCATGCTGGTGCTGGCCTACAATGCCGTGCGCATCGTCCAGCTCGGCTTCAACCAGTTGCGCGATGCGCTCTTCGCCAAGGTCGGCCAGCACGCGGTGCGCCAGCTTGCCTACAAGACCTTCGTCCACATGCATGAATTGTCGCTGCGCTTCCATCTGGAGCGGCGCACGGGCGGCCTGTCGCGCATCATCGAGCGCGGCACGAAGGGCATCGAGTCCATCGTCCGCTTCACCATCTTGAACACGGTGCCGACGATCCTCGAATTCGCGTTGACGGCGATCATTTTCGCATTCGCCTATGGCTGGATCTACGTCGCCATCATCGCGGTGACCGTCTGGCTCTACACCTGGTTCACCGTCAAGGCGTCGGACTGGCGCATCCAGATCCGCCGCGAGATGAACGACAGCGACACCGACGCCAATACCAAGGCGATCGATTCGCTCCTGAACTTTGAAACGGTCAAATATTTCGGCAACGAGAAGATGGAGGCCGGCCGCTTCGACAAGTCGATGGCGCGCTACGAGGACGCGGCGACCAAGACATGGACGTCGCTGGGTTGGCTGAACTTCGGCCAGGGCGTCATCTTCGGCGTCGGCATGGCGCTGGTCATGGCGCTGTCGGCCTTTGAAGTCGCGCGCGGCACGCATACGCTCGGCGACTTCGTCTTCATCAACGCGATGCTGATGCAGCTTTCCGTGCCGCTGAACTTCATCGGCTTCATCTATCGCGAAATCCGTCAGGGCCTGACCGACATCGAGAATATGTTCGACCTTCTCGACGTGCCGCAGGAGGTCACAGACAAGCCGGGCGCCAAGGCGTTGGCCATCAAGGAAGCGACCGTCCGCTTCGACGATGTTCATTTCGCCTATGATCCGGCGCGGCCGATCCTGAAGGGCGTTTCGTTCGAGGTGCCGGCCGGCAAGACGGTGGCGATCGTCGGCCCTTCCGGGGCAGGAAAGTCGACCGTCTCGCGGCTCCTCTACCGCTTCTACGACATCGGCTCGGGCTCGATCACCATCGACGGGCAGGACGTTCGCGACGTGACGCAGGAATCCCTGCGCGCCGCCATCGGCATGGTCCCGCAGGACACGGTGCTCTTCAACGACACCATTGCCTACAATATCCGCTACGGCCGCGTCTCCGCCGGCGAGGACGAGGTGCGCCGGGCCGCCGAACTGGCCCAGATCGGCTCCTTCATCGAGCGCCTGCCGGACGGATACAAGGCGATGGTCGGCGAGCGCGGGTTGAAGCTTTCCGGCGGCGAAAAGCAGCGTGTTGCCATCGCGCGTACCATTCTCAAGGCGCCGCCGATTCTCATCCTCGACGAAGCGACCTCGGCGCTCGACACGCAGACCGAGCAGGAAATCCAGGCCGCGCTCGACCTCGTCTCGAAGGGCCGCACGACCATCGTCATCGCGCATCGCCTTTCGACCGTCATCGGCGCCGACGAGATCATCGTTCTTAAGGACGGCATGATCGCCGAGCGCGGTCGTCATGCCGACCTGCTTTTGGCCGAAGGGCTTTATTCGGCGATGTGGGCGCGGCAGCGCGAGGCGAGCGAAGCCGAGGAGAAACTGCGAAAGGCGCGCGAGGAGGACGAGCTTGGCGTCGTCGTCCGCCGCCGCACGCCCGAGATTGCCGAGGAACAGCCGGCGGAGTGATGCGTTGCGGGTTGGGGGATGTTCGGCTAATCAGGTCGCACTCCCCAATCAGACCAGAGCAGCGATTTCATGAGCCTTGTCGACACGATCAAGAACACTTTCGTCCCGATCAACCGGGAGGGTTATCCCTTCATCGCGATCTTCGCGGGCGTCACGCTGCTGCTCGGCATTTTCTCGACCACCCTCTTCTGGATCGGTCTCATCCTGACGGCTTGGTGTGCCTATTTTTTCCGCGATCCCGAGCGCGTGACGCCGGTCGACGACAAGCTGGTCGTCAGCCCTGCCGACGGCATGGTCTCGGCGGTCTGCCCGGCCGTTCCGCCGCGTGAACTGGGGCTTGGGGCAGAGGAAATGACCCGCATCTCGGTCTTCATGAACGTCTTCAACTGCCATGTGAACCGCGCGCCCGTGCGCGGCCGGATCTCGAAGATCGAGTATCGCCCCGGCAAGTTCGTCAATGCCGAACTCGACAAGGCCAGCAGCGAGAACGAGCGAAACGGCCTCGTCATCGAAAGCCCGAACGGTCAGGTGGGGGTGGTCCAGATTGCCGGTCTCGTCGCCCGCCGCATCGTCTGCTGGGCCGACGCCGACAGCGATATCGGCATCGGCGAACGCTTCGGCATCATCCGCTTCGGCTCGCGCCTCGATGTCTATCTGCCGCGCAAGGCGGTGACGCGCGTTCATGTCGGCCAGATGGCGGTGGCGGGCGAAACGATCATCGCCGAATTCGACGCCTCGATCACCCCGCCGCTGGTGCGTGTCTCGTGAAGGGTCCTTTCGCGCCATACGATCCCAACGGACGGCGCCGCAGCCCGCGCCTGCGCGAGATTCCGCTGCGCCTGATCCTGCCCAACCTGATCACGGTTCTGGCGATCTGCGCCGGGCTTTCCGGTATCCGGCTCGCCTTCGAAGGCCGCTTCGAGATCGCGGTGGCGATGGTGCTGATTGCCGCCTTCCTCGACGCGCTCGACGGCCGCCTGGCGCGCATGTTGAAGGCCAGTTCCTCCTTTGGTGCGCAGATGGATTCGCTTGCGGACATCATGAATTTCGGCGTCGCGCCGGCTCTCGTCCTCTATGCCTATGTGCTCGACAGTGCCGGCGCTGTCGGCTGGACGGCAGCGCTCGTCTTCGCCATCGCCTGCTGTCTCAGGCTCGCGCGCTTCAACGTCATGCTCGACGATCCGGATCGCCCCGCATGGCAGAACGACTATTTCGTCGGCGTGCCGGCTCCCGCAGGCGCGCTTCTGGTGCTGATGCCGGTCTATCTCGGCCTGATCGGGGTGCCGGTGAACCAGACCTTCGGCTTCATCGCCGCAGCGTTCACGGTTTGCGTCGCGCTCCTCCTCGTCAGCCAGTTGCCCGTCTATTCAGGCAAGTCGAGCGGAATGCGGGTGCGGCGCGATCTGGTCCTGCCGCTGATGCTGGCGATCGTCGGCTATGTGGCGCTATTGTTCAGCTACACTTGGACGACGCTGGCGCTGACGGCGGCAGCCTATTTCGCGATGCTGCCATTCAGCGTGCGCGCCTTTGCGCGCCGCGCCGAGCGCGCTGACCGCGAGGCGGCGCGCGCCGACGAGTCAGGCGGCGCTGCTTAGACCGAGCTCTTCCTCGCAGATCGCCACCAGCTTGGCGTGGTCGATCCGTCCGTTGGCAGTCGTCGGCATCGAGCGGATCGGGATCAGCTTCGATGGAAGGGCCGTATCGTCGAATCCGTGCCGTTTCCATTGCCTTGCCAGAACGGCGCGGTCGGCATCAGCATGGGTGGTGACGAGAACGATCCGGTCATTGCCCGCCACCGTACCGAGCGCGACGGCGGCATGGATCGACTCCGGCCAGATTGCCTCCGCCGCCTCCTCGACCAGCGCAAGCGAGACGGTTGTGCCGCCTATGGTGGCAAGGCGGCCCGCACGTCCAAGTGTGGTCAGGTAGCCCTCCCGATCGACCGAGACGATATCGCCCGTGTCGAACCAGCCGTCCGTCGCCATGGCTTCATCCGCAGCCAGATAGCGGATCGCGATGTTCGGGCCGGCGATCTTCAGTCGGCCGCCCGGCTCGAATCCCTCGATGGGTTCGATGCGCATCCGCATTCCTGGCAGCAGCCGCCCGACCGTGCCCGCACGCCCGTGGGTGATCGAGTTGACTGCGACGACGGGCGATGCCTCGGTCAGCCCATAGCCTTCCATGATCGTCTTGTCGAAACGGTCGGTCCAAAGCTGCCGGGTGGCCGCGCGCAGGCGCTCGCCGCCGGAGACGATCAGGCGCAAACTGTCGAAATCGGAAGTTTGCGCCGCTTTTGCATAGGCCGCGAGCAGGGCATCGGTGGCGAACAGGATCGTCGGACGGCGGGTTGCCGCGACCTGCGGGATCTGGCGCGTGTGGAGCGGCGAGGGATAAGCGAGCGCGCGCACGCCCTTCATCAACGGCAGTATGAGACCGACCGTCAGTCCGAGCGCGGTGTGAGGGGGCAGGACCGACAGGATCGTGTCACTGCGCGAGAGCACCAGCCGCGCCTCGATCTGGGCAGCATTGGCGATCAGATTGGCATGGCTCAGCACCACGCCGCGCTGGCCTTCCTGCGTCTGCTTGAAGAGGACGACCGCGGCGTCTTCCGCTTGACGGGGCAGGCGCCGCGCGCGCCAGGTGACCCAGCCCAGGGATCGCTCGGACATGGTCACCGAGCTTTCGAGGTCTTCGATATAGACGATGCGCCCGCCGGCAGCCGTGATGGCTTCGATCTCGCCGGTCAGTCGCGCCTTGTCGACATGAGCGCGCGACGTGACGACGACGCGGATCGTGCCGTCGCGCACGAGGTCGACAGGACCGACGCCGGCTCCCATCATCGCGACCACCCGGCCGGCGGATTGGAGCGCGAGGAACGCGGCCATGCTCTGTGCGGCGTTGGGCAGGAGAAGCCCGATGATGTCGCCGCCTGTACCGATCTCGACGAACTTGCCCGACAGGATGCGCGCCCTGGCGAAAAGCGCGCGATAGGTGAACTTTTCACCGGCGACATTTTCGGCGATCACGCGGCCGGGGCCGTAGAGAAGGGCAGCGCTGCGCACCGCATGGAAGATCGTCTTCGGCCGTCCCTGGCTGAAGAAGCGTGCTTCGGCGACGCGGTCGAACAAGGCGTTGGACGGGGTCACGCCGACCGGTCCGGCGTCCTCGACCAGTTCGCCGATGGTGCGGGCCGGAAGCGCCGTGATGCGCAGTTTCGGCAGAAGCTGGCGCGGCGTCTTGGTGGAGGGCTCGTAGGCGCCGGGAAGGTGGCTGGACCCGCGAATATAGATCGGCACGACCTTGGCATCGGCCGAAACCGCGATCTTGGCGACGGCCCGGTAGAGCCGGAAGCTCTTGACGTCCGGTTCGGCGTCGAAGGGAAAATAGACGGCGAGGCGCCCTTTTCCCTTGAGCCGGCGGGTCAGCCGGCGGTTGACGAAGACATGCTGCGCCTTGAAGGCGATCGTGCGCGCAAGTTCGCGCCATGGTTCGAGCCACATCGCACGCGACGACGCCTCGTCGAGGATGTGCAGCGTGTCGCTCGGCAGGACCGACAGCATCAAGGCCGGGTCGAGACGCGACTGGTGCGCGATCGCATAGATGACGGGGCCTGGCGTCTGCACCGCGCGCAGGGAGGAATCATCGATCCGGAAGGCGAGCTTCAGCGGCGCGTAAAGCACCGCCTGCTGCATCGAGATTCCCTGCCGGTGTGACAGCCACAGCGCGAATGCCGCCCATAGCGCCAGGATACCGGCGATGATCAAAACGGTCTGGAGCATTGCCGCACCTCCAACCTCTCGAGGCCAAGCGGCTCTTGTCGGCCGTTGGCGCGGAGGGTAGCCGAATGACGCCACACGTCAATCCGGATGCTGGCCGGTCGGTTCCGCTGGCGGCATGACGAATGGGCAGTTAGCATTGCGGACCAATTGGGAGATAGTCATGGATTCGATGGAATTGAAGACCCTTCAGGCGCCGCTCAAGGCTCGCTACAAGGACGACGCCAAGGCCGCGATCGTCACACTCAAGGCCAGGGGCACGCTCGACGACCAGTCGATCGCCTGCAAGGTCGAGACGGGCAGGGCGCTCGAAATGGCGGGTCTTCATCCCGCGACGGGCGGTTCGGGCGCGGAACTTTGCTCGGGCGACATGTTGCTTGAAGCGCTCGTCGCCTGCGCCGGTGTTACGCTGAAGGCCGTCGCGACCGCGCTGGAGTTCAAGCTCGGCAAGGCGCGCGTCGAGGCCGAAGGCGATCTCGATTTTCGCGGCACGCTCGGCGTCGCGAAGGACGCCCCGGTGGGGTTTCAGTCGATCCGGCTCAACTTCCATCTCGACACCGATGAGCCGCAGGAGCGGATCGATGCGCTGTTGAAGCTGACGGAGCGCTACTGCGTCGTCTTTCAGACGATCAACGCGAAGCCTGCGCTCACGGTGACGGCCGCTTAGTCCAGGAACCGGTTCTCGCGAACCGAGAACACGCGACCGGTCTCGGTCACGTCCGGCGAAACCATCGCCGCGATCCGTGCGGCGATCTCCGATGGATGCGGCACGGTCTTTGGGTCCTCGCCGGGCATGGCGAGCGCGCGGTGCGCCGTGCGCGTGGGGCCGGGGTCGACGAGATTGACGCGCAGCGCCGAGTTCTGCGTCTCCAGCGCCCAACTCTTGGCCATCGCCTCTACTGCGGCCTTTGACGCCGCAAACGGTCCCCAATAGGCGCGGGGGCGCGCAGCGAGGTCGGACGTCATGACGACGGCGCGTCCGGCTTCGGAGGCTTTCAGGAGCGGGTCGACCGAGCGGATCAGCCGCCATGTGCCGGTGACGTTGGTTGCCATCACCTTGTCGAACACCTTGGCCTCGACATGGCCGATCGGCGCGATGATGCCCAGAATGCCGGCATTGGCGACGAGAATGTCGAGTTTCTTCCAGCGCTCGAAAATCGCGCCGCCGAGCCGGTCGATGCCGGGCATGTCCGTCAGGTCGAGCGGGACGAGCGTCGCCTGGCCGCCCGCCGCCTGAATTTCGTCGTCGAGTTCTTCCAGACCGCCCACCGTGCGGGCGACCGCGATTACATGCGCGCCGGCGGCTGCCAGTTCCCTGGCGACATGGTAGCCGATACCGCGCGAGGCGCCGGTCACGAGCGCGACGCGCCCTTGAAGGTCGAGCTTTTCCGTCATCTTGTCCGTCTGTTACTGTCCGTTGTTCGCAAGCAGAGAGAGCGTGCGGACATTGTCGACGCCGTCGAGATCGGTCAGGCGCGTCGGGTATTGCGTGGTGAAGCAGGCATCGCAGAACTGCGGCTGCTCGTTGTCGCGGGCAGGCTCGCCCACCGCGCGGTATAGCCCGTCGATCGACAGGAAACCGAGCGAATCGACCCGGATGAATTCCGCCATCTCGTCCACCGACATGCGGCTGGCGAGCAGCTTGGCCGTCTCCGGCGTGTCGACGCCGTAAAAGCAGGAAGCACGCGTCGGCGGCGAAGCGATGCGCATGTGGACCTCGCGCGCGCCCGCATCGCGCACCATCTGCACGATCTTCTGGCTGGTCGTGCCGCGCACGATGGAATCGTCGACGAGCACGACGCGCTTGCCCTCGATCATCCGCCGATTGGCGTTGTGCTTGAGCTTCACGCCCATGTGCCGGATCGAATCGGATGGCTGGATGAAGGTGCGGCCGACATAATGATTGCGGATGATGCCGAGTTCGAAGGGAAGCCTGGCCTCCTGCGCAAAGCCGATCGCCGCCGGCGTTCCCGAATCGGGCACCGGTACGACGATATCGGCCTCGACGGGGCTTTCACGCGCGAGTTCCATGCCGATCTGCTTGCGCACGTCATAGACGTTGCGGCCCTCGACCGAGGAATCCGGCCGGGCGAAATAGACATATTCGAAGACGCAGAAGCGCGGTTTCAATTTCTCAAAGGGGAAGAAGCTTTCCAGCCCCTTGGTCGTCACGACGACCATTTCGCCGGGTTTCAAATCGCGGACGAAACGCGCGCCCATGATATCCAAAGCGCAGGTTTCCGACGCGAAGATATAGGCGCCGTCGAGATCGCCCAGCACCAGCGGGCGGATGCCGAGCGGGTCGCGGCAGCCGATCATCTTCTTCGACGTCAGCGCGACCAGCGAGAACGCGCCTTCGAGCTGCTGCACGGCCTCGATGAAGCGGGCATTGGTATCGCGCTCCTTCGAGGTTGCAATCAGGTGCAGGATCGTTTCGGTGTCGGAGGTCGACGAGAAGATCGCGCCTTCCTTCTGCAATCGGCGCTGCACGGTCATCGCATTGGTGATGTTGCCGTTATGCGCGACTGCAAGCCCGCCATCGGCGAGTTCGGCGAAGAAGGGCTGCACGTTGCGCAGGCCCGAGCCGCCGGTCGTGGCGTAGCGCGTATGCCCGATCGCGCGCGAACCTTGCAGACGGTCGATGACGGATTGCTTGGTGAAGGTGTCGCCGATCAGCCCGATATGGCGCTCGACATGAAACTGCGTGCCGTCATAGGAAACGATGCCGGCTGCTTCCTGGCCCCGGTGTTGCAGCGCGTGCAGGCCGAGGGTCACGATGGCGGATGCGTCCTGTCGGCCGAAAATGCCGAACACGCCGCATTCGTCGTGAAAGCGGTCGTCGCCCCCGGAGAAGAACGGGGTTTCGTCTGCGTCTGCCATGGCATCTTGCCTTTCGGGACGAAGGGAAGCGGCGCCCGAAGGCGCCGCGCGATAATCTAGTTGCCGGCCGGCGGCGGGGTTTCGTCGTCGCCCGAGCCGAGCCGGTCGATGAGAGAGTTTTCCGGGTCGTCGGGCAATACGCCTTCGAGCCAGGTGCCGATGCCTTCGAGCAGCGGCCGCGACTTGGCCTCCGCGACCCAGCCCGGCTGGTTGGACCCGACGAGCCATGAAAAGAACAGGAAGGCGACCGCGACGACGAGAATGCCGCGCGCAGCGCCGTAGACGAAGCCGAGCGTACGGTCGAGCGCGCCCACGCGGCTGTCGATGATGAAATCGGCGACCTTCATCGTGATGACGGTGACGATGATCAGCGCGATGAAGAAGACGATGGCGGCTGCCGCGAAAAGCGCGAGCTGCGCATTGTCGATATAGGGCGCGACGTATGGCACGAGGATCGGATGGAAATAGAATGCCGCCGCTGCTGCCGCCACCCACGAGGCGATCGACAGAACCTCGCGCGAGAAACCGCGGACCATGGCGAGCATCGCCGAAACGAGGGTGAAGCCGACGAGGATTCCGTCCAGCAGCGTAATCGGCATTGAAGCTCCGTTCACCTGCCGGCGGCTTCGCCTGCCGGCTCGTTCCAATTCCTAGTCGTCGTCCTGCGGCTTGCGCCGGCCGGCGATGCGAACGACGAGATCGGCAAGGTGCGAAAGCTGCGCGAACCGCCCGTCCGCCCCCTTGCCCGCCTCTTCGCTCGTCTGCGGCATGACGGCCTGAGCAAAGCCCAGCTTTTCGGCTTCCTTGAGGCGCTGCTGCGCGTGCGCAACAGGCCGGACCGCCCCCGAAAGGCTGATTTCGCCGAAATAGACGCAATCGGCAGGCAGGGCAAGTCCGGTGAGAGAGGAAACCAGCGCCGCCGCGACCGCCAGGTCGGCCGCCGGTTCGGATATGCGATAGCCGCCGGCGACGTTGAGATAGACGTCATGGGTGGCGAACCGGACGCCGCAATGCGCTTCCAGCACCGCGAGGATCATCGACAGGCGTGAATTGTCCCAGCCGACGACCGCGCGGCGCGGCGTGCCGAGCGGCGAGGGAGCAACCAACGCCTGGATCTCGACCAGCACCGGCCGCGTGCCCTCGATGCCGGCGAAGACGGCGGCGCCCGGCGCCTTGGTCGAGCGCTCGCCGAGGAAGAGTTCGGACGGATTGGAAACCTCGCGCAAACCCTTGTCGGACATCTCGAAGACGCCGATCTCGTCGGTTGGACCGAATCGGTTCTTCACCGTGCGCAGGATGCGGTAGTGATGTCCGCCTTCGCCTTCGAAATAGAGAACGCCATCGACCATGTGCTCGACGACGCGCGGGCCTGCGATCTGGCCGTCCTTGGTGACATGACCGACAAGGACGATCGCGCAGCCGGTCGACTTTGCGTATCGGATCATCGCCTGCGCGGACGCCCGCACCTGCGTTACCGTTCCGGGAGCCGAATCGGCAAGGTCGGTCCACAGCGTCTGGATCGAATCGAGGATCACGAGATCGGGCCGCTTGCCTTCGGAAATCGTCGCGAGAATGTCCTCGACATTGGTTTCGGCCGCCAACTCGACGCTGGTGTCGGCGGCGTGCAGCCGTTGCGCGCGCAGCCGGATCTGCGCCACCGCCTCCTCGCCCGAAACATAGACGACGCGGTGCCCGCGCCGTGCGAGTGCCGCGGCGGCCTGCGTCAGCAGCGTCGACTTGCCGATGCCCGGATCGCCGCCGACGAGAAGCGCCGAACCGCGCACGAACCCGCCGCCCGTGGCCCGGTCGAGTTCGTCGATGCCGGTCGAAATGCGCGGCGCCTCCTCGATCTCACCTGAAAGCGTCGTCAGCGCGACGATCCTGCCCTTGCGCGAGGAGCGCAGCGATCCCGGCCCAGCGCCGATGCCCGAACTGGAGCCTTCCTCGACCAGTGTGTTCCACTCGCCGCACGCATCGCACTTGCCCGCCCACCGCGTATGGACCGTCCCGCAATTCTGGCAGATGAACTGGGTGCGGGACTTAGCCATGCGCGCGCGTTCCGTGAACCACCCGCCGCAAATACCGACCCCCAAGCGAGGTCAGCAATTCATAGGCGATCGTCCCCGCCGCATTCGCCGCCTCGTCGATCGGAATGTTCGGCCCGAAAAGCTCGATCCAGTCGCCATGGCCCACCGCGCCGGGGCCGAGATCGGTGACGTCGAACAGCGTCAGGTCCATGGTCACGCGGCCGAGGATCGGCACGCGGCGCCCGGCGATGAAGCCGTGGCCACCTGTCGGCCGCGCCTCGCGCAGCGGCACGCCCGAGCCCGAGAGCGCGCGATGCAGCCCGTCCGCATATCCGACCGCTGCAACGGCGATGATCGTGTCGCGTTCGAGCGTGACCGTACCGCCATAGCTGACCGTCTCACCGGCCTTGGCCTCGCGCACCTGAACGATCCGCGCCTCGACGGTGGCGACCGGCCGCATCGGGTTCGCGAGCCCCGCCTGCGGCGCGCCGCCATAAAGCGCGATGCCGGGCCGCACGATGTCGAAGACGTAATCGCGAGAAAGAAACGTGCCGGCGGAATTGGCAAGGCTTGATGCGACGCCTTTGAAAGGCCGCTCAACCGACTGGAATGACTCGAGCTGTCGCGTGTTGATCGGCGACGCGGGATCGTCCGCAGAGGCGAGGTGGCTCATCACGAGACGCGGCGTCAGCGCTCGCGTCAGCTTGTTTTCGTGGAAGAACCGCGTGACCTCGTTGCCGGTCAGGCCAAGCCGGTTCATGCCGGTGTCGACATGCAGCGCGCAGGGGCGCGGCTCGTCCTCGTCATCCCAGCCATAGGCCTCCCAGAGCGAGATGTCGGCCTCGTCGTTCAGCACCGGCAGGAGCCGCGCCTCATGGTAGGCCTGCGCGGCGTGCGGTTCGAACAGGCCCGCCAGAACATAGATGTCGGCCTCGGGCAGGAGTTCGCGCAAGGCCATGCCTTCCTGTGGCAGGGCGACGAAGAAGACGCGGCAGCCCTCGGCCCAGAGCACCGGCGCGACGATCTCGATCCCGAGGCCGTAGGCATTGGCCTTGACGACCCCGGCGACACGCGCCGGCCGCGCCTGTGCGGCAAGCAGCCTGTAATTGGTCGCCAGCGCCTCGACGTCGATCGAGAGCCGCCCGCCGCAAATGCGCGGATCGATATCCGCCGGTCCCGTTTCGAGGAAAGCCAACTACTCGAACCGCTCGGGCAGGTGATGCTCTTCGGCCAGATCGGCAAAGCGCGTGAATTCGCCGACAAAGGAGAGCGAGACGGTGCCGGTGGGGCCGTGACGCTGCTTGGCGATGATCACTTCGGCCTTGCCGCGAACCTCGTTCAGCTTCGTCTCCCACTCCTGATGCTCGAGCGTGTTGCGCTCGGGCTCCTTGTTCTTGAGATAATATTCGTCGCGATAGACGAACAGCACCACGTCCGCATCCTGCTCGATCGAGCCCGATTCGCGAAGGTCGGAAAGCTGCGGCCGTTTGTCGTCGCGGCTTTCGACCTGGCGTGAGAGCTGGGAGAGCGCGATGATCGGGACGTTGAGTTCCTTGGCGAGGGATTTCAGCCCGGTTGTGATCTCGGTGATTTCCTGCACGCGGTTCTGCGCCGAGGCCTTGGACGAGCCCTGCATGAGCTGGACATAGTCGATGACGAGCACGTCGAGCCCGCGTTGGCGCTTGAGCCGCCGGGCGCGCGCGGAAAGCTGCGCGATCGAGATGCCGCCGGTCGCATCGATGAAGAGCGGGATCTTCTGAAGCGTCTGCGTGCAGCCGACCAGCTTCTCGAAATCGGCTTCGGTCAGATCGCCGCGCCGGATCTTGGAGGAGGGCACCTCGGCCTGCTCGGAAATGATGCGCGTGGCAAGCTGCTCGGCCGACATTTCGAGCGAGAAGAAGCCGATCACGCCGCCATTCTTCGCCTTGAACGAGCCGTCCGCCTGCGGCTCGGGTTCATAGGAATGGGCGATGTTGAAGGCGATGTTGGTGGCGAGCGACGTCTTGCCCATGCCCGGACGGCCGGCGAGGATGATCAGATCCGACGGCTGGAGCCCGCCCATCTTCGAATCGAGGTCGCGCAGGCCCGACGAGACGCCGGAAAGATGCCCGTCGCGCTGGTAGGCGGCGGCGGCCATGTCGATCGCGGTCTTGACCGCATCGGAAAAGCTCTCGAAACCGCCATCGTAACGGCCGGTCTCGGCCAGTTCGAAGAGACGGCGTTCGGCATCCTCGATCTGCTCGGCCGGCGACATGTCGACCGGCGCGTCATAGGCGATGTTGACCATGTCCTCGCCGACCGTGATCAGCGCGCGGCGCGTGGCGAGGTCGTAGATCGCGCGGCCGTAATCAGCGGCGTTGATGACGTTGACGGCTTCCGCGGCGAGCCGCGCCAGATAGTGCGAGACGGTCATCTCGCCGACCTTCTCCTCGGCCGGCAGGAAGGTCTTCAGCGTCACCGGATTGGCCATCTTGCCCATCCGGATCAGTTCGCCGGCGACCTCGAATATCTTGCGGTGCAGCGGCTCGTGGAAATGCTGCGCCTTCAGGAAATCCGAGACACGGTAGAACGCGTCGTTGTTGACGAGGATAGCGCCGAGCAGCGCCTGTTCGGCCTCGATATTGTTCGGAGCCTCGCGATAGAGCGGAGTCTCGACGGGTGCGAGTTTGCGGGCGGCTTCGGCCATTCCATGTCCATCTGTCGGATGCGCCGGACGGGACGAGAAACGTGAATCGCGGCTGGGTGACGAGGTGTCTAGCGCGACTGACGGATCGGGCCAACGGCGAATCGCAAGATCAACATTACTTCACAGCCAGGATGCGGCCAAACATGATCGGTGATTGACATGTGCAAGCCGGCAACAGGCGACTAAAGTCTTACGCTTTCCGCCGCCGGCGCTGCTTCGGCACGGCCGATTCATGCGTCAGGCTCCGTTCGGTCTCGACCATATAGTCGCGGGTCACAGGCAGCGTGTCGTTGCGTTTGGTGACCTGGATCTGGAACACCATCAGGTCCTGCCAGCGGAACGCACCTTCTGAAGCGGCGAGATAGAATTCCCACATACGACAGAATCGCTCGTCGAAAAGCGCCTTGGCGCGTTCCCGGTTGGCGGCGAACCGTTCGCGCCAGTGCCGGATCGTTTCGGCATAATGGAGACGCAGGATTTCGATGTCGGTGACCATCAGGCCCGAGCGCTCGATCGACGGCAGAACCTCCGATAGAGCCGGGATGTATCCTCCGGGAAAGATGTGCTTGCGGATGAAGGGGGCGGTTGCTGCCGGCGGTCCGGACCGGCCGATCGCGTGCAGCACCATCACGCCGTCGGGTTTCAGCAGTTTGGCGCAGGTGTCGAAGAAGGACCGGTAGTGATTGACGCCGACATGCTCGAACATGCCGACGGAGACGATACGGTCGAAGCGTTCCTGCAGGCTGCGATAGTCGCGGATCTCGAAATGGACGTGGCGGTCGAGCGTGAGCCGGTGCGCACGGTCGGTCGCAACCTTGTGCTGTTCGTCCGACAAGGTGACGCCGAGAACGTTCGCCTCGAACTCCTGCGCAAGATAGATGCCGAGCCCGCCCCAGCCCGAGCCGATGTCGAGGACGCTCAGGCCTGGCCGCAGGGCGAGCTTGGCCGCCAGATGCCGCTTCTTGGCAAGTTGCGCCGCGTCGAGCGTCATGTCGGGCCGCTCGAAATAGGCGCAGGAATACTGCATGTCGGCGTCGAGGAAGAGCCGGTAGAGCTCGCCCGACAGGTCGTAGTGATGCCTGACGTTTGCGCGCGCGCGCGGCGCCGGGTTCCACTGATGAAAGCGCTTTGCGAGGCGCCGCCCCACCCCCGCCGCCTTCAGCGTCGTCATCTTCGAATAGGCAAGGTCGAGATTCGCATAGGACAGCCGCACGAAATCGATGAGATCGCCTTTGTCGAAGTCGAGTTCCCCGGCCATGTAGGCCTCGGGCACGGCAAGCGACGGGTTGAGAGCTATGGCGCGTTCCGCATGGCGGGTGCGGATCGTGATATGGATCGGCTTTCCCGAACCGTCCCCGAACCGGTGCTGCTCGCCGCGCGTGTCGGTGACGACGAGGTTTCCGATTCTGACGAGTCGGCGGCCGAGGCGTTTCAGCAACCAGAACATCGCAGGACCAAAACGTTGAACACAACGCCCTAACGTAACGGAAAATAAGCGTGATTTGAAGGGTGCGGATCGGGCCACGAACGCGAAACGCCCGAACCAGAGGTCCGGGCGTTCCTGAAATCGGGAAGGAGGAGTTGCGCTTAGCGCTCCTCGCCCTCGTTTTCGCTTTCGTCGCCGGCAGCTTCGTCGCTCTCTTCGCCGAATTCGGCGTCGGGATCGAAGAAGGCGTCGGGACGGGCGTTCTCGTTGATGTCATCGCCATAGATGGCTTCGGCCGAATCGAGCGTCTCGCCGCGTGCCTGACGCTCGGCTTCGTCGGCGGAGCGCGCGATGTTGAGCGTGATCGTCACTTCGACTTCCGGATGGAGCGCGATGGCGACATTGGTCAGGCCGATGGTCTTGATCGGCTGGTTCAGTTCGACCTGATTGCGGCCGACCGAGAAGCCTTCCGCGGTCACGATCTCGGAAATGTCGCGCGTTGAGACCGAACCGTAGAGCTGGCCGGTTTCGCCCGCCGAACGGACGACCACGAAGGTCTTGCCGTCGAGCTGGTCGGCGACCTTTTGGGCTTCGTTCTTGCGCTCGAGGTTGCGGGCTTCGAGCTGGGCGCGCTGACCTTCGAACTTCTTCTTGTTGGCTTCGTTGGCGCGCAGCGCCTTGCCCTGCGGCAGAAGGAAGTTGCGGGCGAAGCCAGCCTTCACCTTCACGGTCTCGCCCATCTGGCCGAGCTTCGAAATACGTTCAAGCAGAATGACGTCCATGTCACTGTTCCTTGTCTCGTCGCCGGTTGTCCGGCGGGCAGGAACAGGAAGGAAGAGCCGCAAACGGCATCTTCGGGCGCTGTCCTGCCGGTTGGCAGTTAGGAGCGGCTCGCTCCAACTCGGGTTTCGCGTCTGCCCGCCATGCCGATCATGCCGGGAGAGATGTCGGAGGCGGCGAGCCGCCTCCGACGAAAATGCTTACTTCACGACGTAGGGCAGGAGGCCCAGGAAGCGGGCGCGCTTGATCGCCTTGGCGAGTTCGCGCTGCTTTTTCTGGCTGACGGCCGTGATGCGCGACGGGACGATCTTGCCGCGCTCGGAAATGTAGCGTTGCAGGAGCTTGACGTCCTTGTAGTCGATCTTCGGGGCGTTGGCGCCGGAGAACGGGCAGGTCTTGCGGCGGCGGTGGAACGGCCGGCGCGTCGGAATCTGATTGATGTCGACCATTATGCGCCAGCTCCTTCAGCCTGTGTTTCGCGCGGACGGCGCGGGCCGCGATCGTCGCGATCTCCACGGGGGCCACGGTCGCGATCGCCGCCAAAGCGGTCGCCGCGCGGGCCGCGGTCTCCGCGATCGCCACGGTCGTCGCGCTTCTGCATCATCGCGGACGGGCCTTCCTCATGCGCATCGACCTTGATGGTCATGAAGCGCAGAATATCTTCCGACAGGCCCATCTGGCGTTCCATCTCCTGGATGGCCGCCGCAGGCGCGGTGATGTCCATCAGGGTATAGTAGGCCTTGCGGTTCTTGTTGATGCGGTAGGTAAGGGACTTGAGGCCCCAGTTCTCGACCCGGCCGATCGAACCTTCATGCGCTTCGATGATACCCTTGTACTGTTCGACGAGGGCATCGACCTGCTGCGCGGAAAGGTCCTGGCGGGCAAGAAACACGTGTTCGTAAAGTGTCATGTATTCGTGCCTTTCTTCGTTTCCCTGCGCGGCGCCAGCGGCTAAAGCCTCATCAACTTCTCTCACTCGCAGGGCGGGCGGAAAGGCTGTGGTCGAGACGGTCGAGAGCGGAGACACGGGAGGCCGAAGGCACATGGCCTTCTTTCATGTGCAATTCTGTCGAGACAGTTCTATCGAGAAACGCGCATGGCCCTCCGTTCAGCCCCCAGCTAGGACCGGCAGAGTGCGGCTCATATACACCATCCTCGCCGCGATGCAATCCTCGGGCGTCACGCGGACGTCATTTCCGCGCCAGCCTTGACTTTTCGGGTCCGCCCGCGCCAAACGCTTTGCCACAAAAGACGATCTGGTGGACCAGAGGAGACGCGCCGTGGCGATTGCATTCACCTTTCCCGGACAGGGCAGCCAGTCGGTCGGCATGGGCAAGGACCTTGCCGACGCCTTCCCCGAGGCGCGCGCGGTCTTCGACGAGGTCGACGCGGCGCTGGGCGAAAAGCTTTCCACGATCATCTGGGAAGGGCCGGAGGAGAAACTGACCCTGACCGCCAACGCGCAGCCGGCACTGATGGCCGTCTCCATGGCGGCGGTCCGTGCCATGGAGGCGCGCGGCTTCGACATAAAGGCGAAAATCACCTATGTCGCCGGCCATTCGCTCGGCGAATATTCGGCGCTCTGCGCGGCCGGCATGTTTTCCATCGCCGATACCGCACGCCTGCTTCGAACGCGCGGCAATGCCATGCAGGCGGCAGTTCCGGTCGGAGAAGGTGCGATGGCCGCGATCATCGGGCTCGAACTGGATGTCGTCCAGTCGGCCTGTGAGGAAGCGTCTGCGAAAGGCGTCTGCCAGATCGCCAACGACAATGGCGGCGGCCAGCTTGTTATTTCCGGTTCGAAGGAAGCCGTCATCGAAGCCGCGCGCATCGCCACCGAAAAAGGCGCCAAGCGCGCGCTGATGCTGCCCGTATCCGCCCCGTTCCATTCGGCGCTGATGTCGCCGGCTGCCGATGCGATGCGCGTCGCGCTCGGCGAGGCCGAGAGGAAGGCGCCAGTCGTCCCGCTCGTTGCCAATGTCACGGTCTCACCGCTCACCGATCCCGGTGAAATCGTCGACAGCCTCGTCGAGCAGGTGACCGGGCAGGTCCGCTGGCGCGAGACGATCGAATGGTTCGCCGCAAACGACGTGACGACGCTTTATGAAGTCGGCGCCGGCAAGGTTCTCTCCGGGCTTGCCCGCCGTATCAACCGCGATCTGACCCCGGTGTCGATCACGACGCCGCAGGATATCGAGACCGCGCTCGCCAATCTGGCCTGACTATCCGAAAGGAAGCCCAATGTTCGACTTGACTGGAAAGAAGGCGCTCGTCACGGGTGCGACGGGGGGCATCGGCGAGGCGGTCGCCCGCGCGCTGCATAAGGCGGGCGCGACCGTCGGCATTCATGGCACGCGCGTCGAAAAGCTCGAGGCGTTGGCGGCCGAACTCGGCGAACGTGTGAAGATATTCCCGGCCGACCTGTCGGACCGCCAAGCCGTCAAGGAACTCGGCAAGAAGGCCGAGGCCGAACTCGAAGGCGTCGACATTCTCGTCAATAATGCCGGCATCACGCGCGACGGGCTGTTCGTGCGCATGTCGGATGAGGACTGGGATGCGGTCATAGACGTCAATCTGGGCGCTGTTTTTCGCCTGACCCGCGAATTGACGCATCCGATGATGCGCCGCCGCTCGGGCCGCATCATAAACATCACCTCCGTCGTCGGCGTCACCGGCAATCCGGGACAGGCGAACTATTGCGCCTCGAAAGCGGGCCTGATCGGCTTTTCCAAGTCGCTCGCGCAGGAGATCGCCACGCGCAACGTCACCGTCAACTGCGTCGCGCCCGGCTTCATCGAATCGGCCATGACCGACAAGCTGAACGACAAGCAGCGCGAGGCGATCATGGGGGCGATCCCGATGAAGAAGATGGGCAGGGGCGACGACATTGCGGCTGCCGTCATCTATCTCGCATCGGACGCCGGTGGCTATGTGACGGGGCAGACCCTGCACGTCAATGGCGGAATGGCGATGATCTGATTGCGCGCATTTCAACCGAAAAGCGCAGTCTTTCACCTTGGAAGCGGCACGGAAGTCGTGTAATCGGGCCGCAATCGCTACCGTCGAAGGGCCGCGCGATCTCGTTGCTCGTCCGAACGGAACAGGGTGACGCCACCCGGATTTGACGACATCTTAAAGCTTGATTAGCCGCTATCGTGCGGCTAACGAAGACCGAACACCATACGCAAACCACAAACTCGAGGGTTTTTCCAAATGAGCGATACCGCAGAACGGGTCAAGAAGATCGTCGTCGAGCACCTTGGCGTCGAAGCCGACAAGGTCACGGAAGGCGCGAGCTTCATCGACGATCTGGGCGCAGACAGCCTGGACACGGTCGAACTCGTCATGGCCTTCGAGGAAGAGTTCGGCGTCGAAATCCCCGACGATGCCGCCGAGACGATCCTGACGGTTGGCGACGCCGTCAAGTTCATCGAGAAGGCGACTGCCTGATCCGATTGCCGCGCAGCGGACGCATGTTCACGATTTTGAGGGAGGACGGCCAATGAGACGCGTCGTCGTCACGGGCCTTGGCCTTCTGTCGCCGTTCGGCGTCGGTGTTGAACATGGCTGGAAAGAGCTTCTTTCCGGCAAGAGCGCTGCGCGGCCCATCGACCAGTTCGAGACCAGCGATCTGCCTTGCAAGATCGCCATGCCCATTCCGCGAGACATGTCGCAGGAAGGCGCCTTCGATCCTGACGCCTTCATGGAGCCGAAGGAACAGCGCAAGGTCGGCGACTTCATTTTGTATGGCGTCGCGGCGGCGGAACTCGCGCTTGCCGATTCCGGCTGGAGGCCGACCAGCGCCGAGGACCAGAACGCCACGGGCGTGATGATCGGCTCGGGCATCGGCGGCATCGAGGGCATCGCCGAAAACGCGCTGATCCTTCATGAGCGTGGCCCGCGCCGCATTTCGCCCTTCTTCATTCCCGGCAACATCATCAATCTGGTTTCCGGCCAGGTGTCGATCCGCCACGGCCTCAAGGGGCCGAACCATGCGGTTGTCACCGCCTGTTCGACCGGCGCGCACGCCATTGGCGACGCGGCCCGCCTGATCGCCTTCGGCGACGCGGACGTGATGTTGGCCGGCGGCGCGGAATCGCCGATCACGCGCCTGTCCATCGCCGGGTTCTCGGCCTGCAAGGCGCTTTCCACAGATTTCAACGACACGCCTCAAAAGGCTTCGCGCCCCTATGACAAGGATCGCGACGGCTTCGTCATGGGCGAGGGCGCCGGCGTCGTCGTGCTGGAAGAACTCGAACACGCCAAGGCGCGCGGCGCAAAGATCTATGCCGAGATCGTCGGCTACGGCCTCTCGGGCGATGCCTATCACATCACTGCCCCGTCGGAAGACGGCGACGGCGCGTTCCGCTGCATGACAATGGCGCTGAAGCGCGCCGGCCTGAAGCCGTCCGACGTCGATTACATCAATGCACACGGCACCTCGACCATGGCCGACACGATCGAACTTGGCGCCGTCGAGCGTCTCGTCGGCGACGCGGCATCGAAGATCTCGATGTCGTCGACCAAGTCGTCGATCGGGCATCTGCTGGGCGCGGCCGGCGCTGCCGAGGCGATCTTCTCGATCCTCGCCATCCGTGACAATATCGCGCCGGCGACACTGAACCTCGACAATCCATCGAAGGAGACGGCCATCGATCTCGTTCCGCACAAGCCGCGCGAACGCGAGATCAATGTCGCCTTGTCGAATTCCTTCGGCTTCGGCGGCACCAACGCGTCGCTCGTATTCCAGCGCTACAGCGGCTGACCGCTTTCCGTCAGACGTTCCGCGCGCGCAAAGATTTCGCCATATTGGCCGCTACCTTGCGTGGCGATTCCATTTGCATTCGAGAGTTCGAGGCCAGATGACCACTGATCCTGCAGGCGGGAACCAGCCCGGCCAGCCGCCCATGCAATCACGGCCTATCGTTCCGAAATCGGGAAGCGACGCCCTGCGTCCGCAAGCCGGAATGCCGCCGCCCGCACGCCGTTCGCGCAAGTCGCGCAGCCAGTTCGTCATCTTCATGAACTTCGTCATGTCCTGCATCGTCTTCGGCACGCTTGCGGCAGGCGCGGCCGTTTATTACGGCAAGGTGCAGTTCGAGGGCGAGGGGCCGTCGACGACGGCGCAGACAATCCTCATCCGGCCCAACACCGGCACGTCAGAGATTGCGTCCACTCTCGAGCGCCAGGGGCTGATCTCCGATGCCCGCATCTTCCGCCTCGGCCTTCGTGCCTATGGCAGCGATGCGAATTTGCGCGCCGGCGAATATGAAGTGAAGGCAGGCGCTTCCATGTACGAGATCATGGAATTGTTGAAGAGCGGCCGTTCGGTCCTGCACGCGTTGACCATTCCCGAAGGCTTTACCGTCCATCAGGCCTTCGCGCGCATCGCTGCCATGGAAGAACTGGAAGGCGACATGCCGTCCGACCTCCCGCCGGAAGGCTCGATCGCGGCCGACACGATCCGCTTTACCCGCGGGATGGACCGCCAGGAACTGATCGAGCGCCTTTCGGCCGACCAGCAACGGATGATCGAGGAGATCTGGGCGCGTCGCGACGACGACCTGCCGATCGACACGATCGAGGAATTCGTCACCCTCGCCTCAATCGTCGAGAAGGAGACGGGCCGCGCCGACGAGCGTCCGCATGTCGCGTCGGTCTTCATCAACCGGCTCAACCAGGGGATGCGCCTGCAATCGGACCCGACCTTCCTCTACGGCATTTTCGGCGGCGAGGGTAAGCCGTCCGACCGGCCGATCTACCGCTCGGACATCGAGAGCGACACGCCCTACAACACCTACCGTATTCCCGGCCTTCCGCCCGCACCGATCGCCATTCCCGGCCGTGCCTCGCTGGAAGCGGTCGCCAACCCCTCGCAGACAGACGATCTCTATTTCGTCGCCGACGGCACCGGCGGGCACGCATTCGCAGAGACGCTTGAGGAGCACAACCGCAACGTCGCGCGCTGGCGCGAGATCGAACGCGAACGCCAGGCAGCCGGCGCGGCGCCGAGCGACGACGACGCGGTCCTTGCCGACGAGGTCGTCGAGGACGAATAGCCGGCGCGAATCTGGGGGCACGATGACCATCGAGAGCATGACGGGGTTTGCCCGTGCATCGGGACAGGCCGGCGACGATCAGATCGTCTGGGAGTTGAAGTCCGTCAACGGCAAGGGGTTCGACGCGCGCCTGCGCCTCCCGCCGGGCTATGAGAGCATCGAGCAATCCGCGCGTCAGACATTGCAAAAGACGTTTCAGCGCGGAAATATCTACGCGAACCTGTCCGTGGCCCGCATTTCCGTCGCACCGGTTGCCGTCACCGTCAACGAGACGCTGCTCGTCGAACTGGCGACACTGGCCCAGCGTCTCGAACAGGATTTCGGCATCGCGCCGGCCCGCGCCGACGGCCTGCTAGCTCTGCGCGGCGTGATCGAAATTCAGGAACGCCTCCTCGACGAAGATGCGCGAACCGCCCGCGACGCCGCGATCCTTGCCGTCCTCGATCAGGCCCTTGCCGGGCTGACCGAGGCGAGGCGCGAGGAAGGGGAGGCGCTGAAAGCGATCATGCGCGACCAGATCGACCGGATCGAAAGCCTGACCGAGCGCGCCGCCGCCGATCCATCGCGCGATCCCGCCGCGATCCGCGCGCGGCTCGCCGCACAGGTTCGGCTTTTGCTTGAAGCCGGGGCGCCGCTCGACGAGGCGCGGTTGAATGCCGAGGCGGCCTATCTTGCGACCAAGGCCGACATCCGCGAGGAGATCGACCGGCTGCGCACCCACATCGCATCGGCGCGCGCTCTTTTGTCGGCCGGTGGCGCCATTGGGCGCCGGCTCGACTTCCTTTCGCAGGAATTTAACCGGGAATCGAATACGTTGTGCTCCAAGTCGAATGCGGCGGCCATCACCGCGATCGGGCTGGAACTGAAGGCGGTCATCGACCAGTTCCGCGAACAGGTCCAGAATCTGGAGTAGAAATGCAAAACGAACTCCCGTCCGCCGTCATTCGCCGACGCGGCCTGATGCTCGTCATTTCCTCGCCCTCGGGCGCGGGCAAGTCGACCATCGCACGCAATCTGCTCGAAAGCGACCAGGGTTTCCAGCTCTCGGTCAGCGTCACCACCCGTCCGCGCCGCCCGAGCGAGATCGACGGCGTTCACTATCATTTCCGCACCAAGCGCGAATTCGACCTTTTGCGCGACAATGACGCCCTCCTCGAATGGGCAGAGGTCCACGGCAATTTCTACGCAACGCCGCGCGAGCTAGCCGAAGAGGCGATGGCGACCGGCCGCGACATGCTGTTCGACATCGACTGGCAGGGCGCTGAACAATTGCGCGAAAAGATGCGCGGCGACATCGTTTCCATCTTTGTCCTGCCGCCATCGATGCGCGAGCTCAAATCGCGGCTGACGCGCCGCGCCGAGGACAAGGCTGAAATCATCGAGGCGCGGCTGAAGAATGCCCGTGTCGAAATCGAGCACTGGCGCGACTATGACTATGTCGTCGTCAATGACGACCTCGACCGGGCCTTCCATGCCGTCGAGGCGATCGTCAGGGCCGAACGCCTGCGGCGCGACCGGCGTCCGGGGCTGTTCGAGTTCGTTTCCGACCTTTTGGCGGAGCCGACGGACTGAATCAGACCGTCTGCGGCGGCAGGTGTTCGATCACCTGCACGATGTCGGTCCATTCGATCTGCGGATAGTGCTCGCGCATCCCCTCCAGCATGACGTCTCGCGGCCAGTCCGCCTCGCGTCCCAGATGGCGGGCGGCATCCGAAAGCGGCATGTCCGTGCATCGGACGACTTCGACCATGACGCTCTGAGACGGGTTGCCGTCGCAGACATAGAGCATCGGTCCGGGGACGATGCGCGGCTCGCGCCATCTGATGGTGCTGCGTTTGTCTCCGCTCACGATCAGCGGAAAGAGACGGGGAACGACGCCGAGCTGCTGCATCAGATCGCACGCGCTATGGCGACGAATTCGGCCACCGACAGCGTCTCGGCCCGACGCGTCGGCTCGATACCGACATGGCCGAGCAGCGCTTCGCCGCCGAGCGGCTTCAGGCTCTGGCGCAGCATCTTGCGGCGCTGGCCGAAAGCGCATTCGGTCACCTTTGAGAGCTTCGCGCCTTCGACCGGCAACGGTTGTTCGCGCGGCTCGAGATGCACGACCGCCGATGTCACTTTCGGCGGCGGTGTGAAGGCCTGTGGCGGGAGGTCGAAGAGAATGTCGGCGTGAGTTCGCCAGCCGGCGAGGACGCCGAGTCGGCCATAGGCATCGTCCTGCGGTGTCGCGACGATGCGCTGTGCGACCTCCTTCTGGAACATCAGCGTCAGCGACGTCCAGTAGGGCGGCCACGGCTCGACCGAGAGCCAGCGGACGAGAAGTTCGGTGCCGATATTATAGGGAAGATTGGCGACGATCCGCACATCCTCGCTGCCTTTTGCCAACTCGGCGAAATCGGTCGTCAACGCATCGCCAGAGATGACGGAGAGCCGTCCCGGATAATGCGCCGACACATCTTCCAGCGCGGCAAGACAGCGCTCGTCACGCTCGATGGCGATCACGCGCCTGGCGCCGTTCAGGAGCAGTGCGCGCGTCAGCCCGCCGGGGCCGGGGCCGACCTCGATGACCGTCGCGTTCGTCAGGTCGCCTGCGCCGCGCGCGACTTTCGAGGTTATGTTCAGGTCGAGCAGGAAATTCTGGCCGAGCGACCTTTTTGCGCGCAAGTCGTGCCGCTCGATCACCTCGCGCAGCGGCGGCAGGCCGTCGATGCTCATGCGCGAAGACTCATGCGGTCGGCCATGTCGATCGCGGCCAGGAGACTGTCGGGGCGGGCGACGCCTTTGCCCGCGATGTCGAAAGCGGTGCCATGGTCGGGCGAGGTGCGCACGAAGGGCAGGCCGAGCGTGACGTTGACCGTTTCGTCGAAGGCAAGCGCCTTGGCGGGGATCAGCGCCTGATCGTGATACATGCAGATCGCGACATCATAGCTTTCCCGCGCACGCGCATGGAACATCGTGTCGGCGGGCAGAGGGCCGAAAGCGTCGATGCCTTCGCCGTTCAAATCCTCGATCGCCGGGCCGATCGTGTCGATCTCCTCGCGACCCATCGCGCCGCCTTCCCCTGCGTGAGGGTTGAGGCCCGAAACTGCAAGGCGCGGCCGCTTGATGCCGAAACGGGAAGCGAGATCGGCGGCGGCAATACGGCAGGTGGAGACGATCAGGTCCCGCGTCAGTGCGGCCGGAACGTCGCAGAGAGGAATGTGGATGGTGACAGGCACCGCGCGAAGCGCCGGGCCGGCCAGCATCATGACCGGCTGGATGGGACGGCCGAAGCGGGCTGCGGCGAGGTGACCGAGATATTCGGTATGACCGGGAAAGCGGAAGCCGGCCTCGTAGAGCGGCTTCTTGGAAATCGGCGCCGTGACGATGCCGCGCGCATCGCCGTTGGACACGAGTTCGACGGCGCGGTCTATGGCCTCGATGACGCCTGCGGCATTCGCCCGGTCCGGCGTTCCCGGCCGATCGACGAGGCTGCTGGCGAGCGGAATGACCGGCAGGGCATCAGGGAAGAGATTGCCGTGCTTGATTCCGTCGGCAATGGCGATCTCGACCTCGACACCGAGCAGGCGCGCCCGACTTTGGAGAAGTTGCGGATCGGCGATCGCGCAAAAAGGCGTCACATGCCGTTCGTGCCGCGCGATCCAGGCTTTGAGGATCAGTTCCGGTCCAATTCCGGATGGATCGCCGCAAGTGATGACCAGGGGTGCCGGCACGACGACCTTTCAGCGACGCCAGGCGCCGGCGCTCGTTCTATCTCTGGACGATCTGTGCGCGTTCGCGAAGTTCCGCCGTATACTTCTTGCTCAGATCGTCGGAATCCGCACTGTTGCCGAGATTTTCCGCTTCGAAGACGGCCTGCGCGACCGTGTCGTCGGAGACTTCGCGTGCGCTGCAGATGCCGATGAACTCGACACCGCGGTCGGTGTCACGCACGATTGTGGCATTTCCGGCAGTGGTCGACTTGATCGGATCGGCCCATTCGGGCGGAAGTTGCGGCTCGAGGACGCGACCAAGATCGCGGACGGTCACGTCGATGAGCCCCTTGGCGAACTGGACGGTCGAATCGCAACCCTGGAAGCGCGCGCGCATCGCCTCGGCTTCGCGCCGGCGCGCGGCAAGGCGCGCCCCGCGTTCGGCGGCGGGCACGACGAAGATCACCTGCTGCAGCATGTACTCGGTCGCGACGGGCTTTTCGCCGCCCTGCTGCAACATGCGCTGAACCGCGTCCTGCTCGCTGACGCGGCTGCCCTGGTCGTGACGGCTGCGTGCGGCGAGCGCCTGGCTCCAGCCTATCTGGGAACGGATGAATTCGAGGAAATGCTGCTTCGTCACGCCGGTCTGCGACATGACCTGATCCATCTGGGCGATGGACATGTTGTTCGAACTTGCAAAGCGCTGATAGGCCTGCGCGACTTCCTCGTCGGCGATGTTGATGTTGAGGCGGCTGATTTCATTGCGGCGAAGGGCCTGTTCGATCAGTTCGTCGGCCGCGGCCTGCTGTCCACCGCCGCGCCGCTGCAATTGAAGAAAGGCGGTGCGTCGCTGGATGTCGTAACTCGTGATCGGCGTATTGTTGACGACATAGCGCACTTCGCTCGTCTGTGCGAATGCCGGTGCGGGCAGGGCCGCGAAGCCGAGGGCGATTGCGATGCTGGCCGAGAGCAGCAATGTCTTCATGCGTCTAGCCTCCTGATCGGGGCGCAAGCCTGTCTTGCGAATGGCAAGCCCCTGAAGTGCATCTTGGGCAAAACGATGTCAACGGGGCACGCGAACGCCGCGCCTTGTCTAGAAGGTGGTGGTGCCGTCGCTGCTTGATCGGCCGAAGTCGCCCAGCGTGCGCAGGGAGATGTTGATGCCGAAGTCGCGCGAGAGCACTTCATTGTTGATGTTGCCGCGCGTCTCCGATGCCGTGAAGTTGATCCCGAAGCAGTCGTCGTCATAGGCGAACCCGATGCCGCGCTGGACCATGTTGCTCGTGTTCAGGTCGAACGTGGCGTTGCCGAAGACGCGCCAATATTCGTGAACCTGCGCCGAGCCGCCGACCCGCACTTCATGACGATCTTCGGTAAAGCCGTAGTCGGGTTGCGCGTCGATGAAGGAATACTGCGTCGAGAGCGACACGGCCGGCGTGGCATAGCTTGCCGCGACATCGGTGCGCCGCACCTCCAGATTGTCCTTGTCGAGCCGCGCTCCCGCTGCCAGCGACACGCCCACGGGCGTGCTCAGTCCGACCATGCCGACATAGTCGGAAATGTCGTCTTCGAGCCCGGAATAGGCGCCGGCATAGACCAGATCGGGGGAGGCGTAGGAGTTCGTTCCCGCCAGATGGTAGGACTGGCCGAAGACCGCGCTCCCACCCCAGCCGCCGCCGAAATCGCCGGTGTAACGAAGGCCGACATTCGCACGGGTGCCCCCCTCGATCCGGTCGTATCCGGAAAATTTGTCACGCTCGAAAAGGGTCGTCGCATCGAAGACCAGGCTTTGCGCGTCTTCGTTCGGAATGCCCAGCCGGCCGCCATAAGGCTCGTCGGGACGGGCGAAGATCTGTGCCATCGGCTCGAAGACATGCGTCGAACTCGAGGTCGAGAACAGGATCGGCCATCGCGCCTCCAGCCCGGCCGTCGCCATCGAACGGAAATAGGCAGACCGGATGTCGGTTTGAACGCCTTGGGCGCTTGCGACATTTGCGATACCGTTCGAGGGGTCGAGCGCACCGTCGCCGAACCGGACGCCGATTGCGTCCTGGCGCGCATGGAGCGACGGCGTGATGACGAAGCCGCCGCCGGTGATGAAGCTCCGCTTCCACTCCGCCTCAGCAGTCAGCCGGCCCGAACCGCCGTCGATCCCGCGGCCGGTCGGCGATGGAGATTGTGTAAGGAACCCCCGCCCATCGAAACGATCCCGCCACAAGGCCTGGCTGTTGACGTCGATCGTCAACTCGCCGCCGGCGATGGGCGCATCCGGTGTCAGGCTGTAATCGAACGAGGGCAGGACGAAGGGCTGGAGAGGGGAGGCTGCGCCAACGTTGCGCGTGCCGTCCGCATTGAAGTCGAGAACGTTTTCCTGCTTGGTGAAATGATAGGCGCGCAGGTCGAAGAAATTGCGCCCGTCGAGCCCCGTCAGATAGACTTGGGAGGTCTGGTCGTAGGCGTTTGCCTGCTCGATATTGTAGGTATAGCCGAAATTCTTGTCGGTCTGGGCCATGACGTCCCAGCCGAAGCCCCAGCGCGGATTGATCGAGAAATTGCCGCGCGAGGCGATCAGCCCGCGACCGGTCTCCTGCGCATCGACCGTACCGGCGCCGAACGCATCCGGATCGCGCTGCGAGATGCCGGCGATCCTGAAATTGTATTCGCCATTGTCGAAGCGTTGGCGCCATTCCGCCTGCCCGAGAAAGCCCTGCTGGGTATAGCCGCCGGCCGTGACCGTCAGGTCGTAGGTTGGCGAGAGCGCGAAATAATAGGGAACGTTGAGGAAACTGCCGAGATTTTCCGAACTGCCGAAGGTCGGGAAGAGGAAGCCGCTCTTGCGCTCCACCGTGGGGTCGGCGATTTCGAAGGCGGGAACCCACGCCAGGGGCACGCCGAGGAATTCGAATCGGGCGCGCTCGAAGCGGACGGTCTTCGTCTCGCCGTTCCAGATGATCTTCTGCGCCTTGATGTTCCAGACCGGCGGCTTGTCGGGGTTTTCCTCGCACGGCTCGCAGGCCGTGTAGACGCCACGCTCGAACTCCGTCACCGCGCCGCCGCGCCGCTCCGCGCTGTCGGCGCCGAAATAGACCCGTTCTGCCGTCTCGACCCGCAGCGTGCGCACGAAGGCGTCGGCGAAATCGTCGGTCACGTCGATCTCGTCGGACTGGAACCGCGTACCGTCCGGATCGATGATCTCGACGCCGCCGCTGGCGATCAGCCGCGAGGTCGCCCGATCATAGGTGACGCGCTGGGCGACGAGGCGGTTGCCGGCATAGTCGATCTGGACGGAGCCGACAGCGGTGATTCGGTTGCGGTCGTTGTCGTAGACCAGCGTATCCGCTTCGAGCAGCATGTCGGCATTGGGATCGGTCTGGGCGGATAGGTCGATGCTCTGCGCGATCACGGGCTGCATCGCGATGATGGAGCCGGTGGCGGCCAGCACGCCGGCGAGCGCCGTCGCCCCCAGAAGGCGCCGGGTTCTGACTTCTCTGCTCAGGCCGGAAAGCACGCCCCTCACTAACCGTCCTCTCTGTACAGCAAGAAAGTCACTCCGAAAAAGCCTGCGACGACGACCGGAAACCAGGCAGCGGCGACAGGCGGCACAAATCCGGCGCTCCCGAACGCCTTCACCAGAACCGTCACGACATAAAGCAGAAAGCCTGCCATGACGCCACCCAGAATCATGGCCGATGATTGCCCCATTCTGGCAAAACGCATCGACACCGTCGCGGCGATCAGCGTCATCGCGACGAGAAGCGCCGGCATTGCCAGCATCGAGTGCATGTGCATGGCGAAATTGTTCGCCGGCAGACCGAATGAGCGCGCCGCGGCGATCTTGCGCGGCAGTTGAAAGATCGGGATCGTCTCCGGGCTGGCCAACCGCTCGAGCACGAATTCCGGCGTCAGATTCGTCGGGATCGAAACGGTTTCCATAAGTTCCGCAGGATTGCCGCGCGTGGTGCGCCGGGCATTTTGAAGCTGCCATTCGCCCTCTTTGAGAAAGGCGCGTTCGGCGTCGAAGCGCGCGATCGCGTCGGTGTCCGGACCTACGGTGATGAAGGTCGCGCTGACGAGTTGCAGCCCCTCGTCGAGAACGCCGGCGGCGCCGATATAGGTCTCGGTTTCGCCCACGCGCTGCTTGATCCATGGCGCTTCGCCGCCGGCCGCAGGCGTGCTGTTGCCGCCGCGGATATCTGCTTCGAGGAATTGCGTGCGCTCATATCCGAAGGAGGCGAGGGGGTTGAGGACGAAAAGTGCCGCAAAGCCGAAGACGAGCGCGCCGACGCAGATCGGCAGCAGAAACTGCCAGGCCGAGATGCCGGCGGCGCGCGCGACGACCAGCTCGTATTTGCGGTTGAGCGAGATCAGTGTGGCGATGCCGGAGACGAGTGCGATGAAGGGCACGGCCTGCTGCATGATGAACGGTGTCTGGAGGGCTGCAAAGGTCACGCCCCACCACAGCGAATAGTCGGGCAGGTCGCCGACCCGGCGTGAGATCTCGGTGAAGTTGACGATGAAGATCAGCCCGAAGATGCCGGTGAAGAACCAGAAGGTGATGACGAGGTAGCGCCGCATGAAATAGGAGCCGAGCGTGCGCCCGATCATGGCTTGCCCTCCGAAGCGGAGCGGCGCAGGAGCGGGTCGGCGGCACGTCGCGCCCAGAATTCCTGCATCCGCTCGGTCGAGCGGGTCGGGATTTCAAGCCGCTTGTTGGTGGCGATCACCCAGATGCACACGGCGATGGCGATCAGCGGAACGGCATACATGGCGACGATGAACGTGGCGCTGTCGGCTGCCGCATTACCGACGATGAAGCCTTCCCAGCGGATGAACAGTGCGATCAGCATCGTGGTGATCAGCGGATGGATGCGCGATTCGCGGAACGAGCGCGAATCACCGGCAACGGCAAGTCCGACCAGCGCGAAGACCAGCGGATAGATCCAGTCGGTCAGGCGACGGTGAAGTTCTGCGGCGAACGCCAGAGGCGCAGTCTGGTACACGGGATCGGACGGATCGGGATTCATCAGGAACCCGAGCGTGCGATCCTTCGGCAGATAGGTGATTTGCGAGGTCGCAGGTGCGAATTCGGCGAGGTCGAACGCATAGGACTGGTAGCGGATGATCGAGACGTTTCCTGTCGCGTTGCGTCGGTGGACGACGCCGTCCTGCATGACCAGAACGTGTTCGCCATCGAGTTCGACCGTTGCGCCGGTATCGGCGTAGTAGATCAGTTCCATTTCCTCCTCGCGCGTGTCGGAGAGGAAGATGCCGGCAAAGCGCCCGTCCGGCAGACGTTCGCTGATCTGGATGACGAGGCCGTCATCGATGGTCTGGAACGTGCCTTCCTGGACCACCGAGGTGATGAGATCGGCCCGTGCTTCCGAAACGAGCGCGCGCAGCCTTTCGCGGGCGAAAGGCTCGACGCCGTTCTCGATCGCGAAGGAGGCGATCGAGGCGATGGCGGCGATCAGGAGAATCGGCCGCACGACGGTCGTTTTCGGGCTGCCGGACGCGGTGATCACGATCAGCTCCGAATCGGTGTTCATTGCGCTTAGCGTCTGCGCGACCGCGATGCCGAGAGCGAACGGAATGACGATCGGGATGACCGCAGGCAGCACCAGCGCGGCGATTTCAAAGAAAGTCGCGGCCGACTGCCCGCTGCTGGTCACGATATTGATGCGGGTCAGGACCTGCGTCGTCCACACGATGGCGAGAACCCATAGCAGCGTCACCGCGAAAATCGCGAAGGTGCGTCGCATGATGTAGGTTTCGAGCACTCTCATGCAGGCTGAATGATCCGTTCAATGGGGCAAGTCTGCGGCGAAAGATGCTGCCGCTGCGTCGCCCCGTGGGCTTCGCTCGATCGTGGACCATACAATCCGCCACCTTGGCAAACAAATGCCAAACACGCATGGTTAACGATTGATTGACTGTCTCTTTCCACGCTGGCCCGGACTTCCGTCCTTGAAATGCGGTGTCCTATTCTCTACCGCAAAGGCAACAGCCCAATTTTCGCACGAAGGATACCTCATGTCGCCACGCCCCGTCATCAGCTTCGCCAAGCCGTCACCGCAGTCCGAGGGCGTCCTGGTGCTCTTGAGCGGCGAGGAAACCGGCCTGGCTCCTTCTGCGGGAAGCCACGACCCGCAAGGCATTCTGGCGCGCTCGATCGACGTCGCGTCCTTCAAGGGCAAGATGGGCACCTCGGCCGATCTTCTCGCTCCACATGGCACCACGCTCGACAGGCTCGTCGTCCTGGGTGTCGGCAAGCCGTCCGCACTCGACGAGCAGGCATGGCTGAAGATCGGCGGCGCGGTGCAGGCCGCCGGCCGCAAGGCCAAGAAGGTGACCGTGGTCCTCGATGTGGCTGGGGCCGAGGCATCGTCCGCCGACGCGGCGCAGCTTGCGATGGGCATCCTCCTGCGCGCCTACACCTTCGACAAGTACAAGACTCGCAAGGACGAGGCGAACGGCGAGGGCGAGAAGGAAACGGCGTTCGTTGTCGCCTGCGCCGATCCGCAGGCAGCGAAGAAGAAGTTCGCCGAACTGGAAGGCATTGCCGGCGGCGTGCTCCTGGCGCGCGACCTCGTCAACGAGCCCGCCAACATTCTCGGTCCGGTCGAGTTCGCTGCAAAGGCCAAGGAGCTTGAGTCGCTTGGCGTCGAGGTCGAGATTCTCGATGACGCGGACATGAGGAAGCTCGGCATGGGTGCGCTTCTCGGCGTCGCCCAGGGCTCCGAACGGCCCGCGCGCCTCGTCGTGATGAAATGGAATGGCGGCAAGGCAAAGGACAAGCCCGTCGCCTTCGTTGGCAAGGGCGTGGTGTTCGATTCGGGCGGCATCTCGATCAAGCCGGCCGCCGGCATGGAGGACATGAAGGGCGATATGGGCGGCGCGGCCGCCGTGACCGGCCTGATGCACGCGCTTGCGGCACGCAAGGCCAGGGTCAACGTCGTCGGCATCATCGGTCTCGTCGAGAACATGCTCGACGGCAAGGCGCAGCGCCCCGGCGACATCGTCACATCGATGTCCGGCCAGACGATCGAGGTTCTGAATACCGATGCGGAAGGCCGTCTCGTGCTCGCCGATGCCCTCTGGTATTGCAACGACCGGTTCGAGCCGCGTTTCATGATCAATCTGGCGACGCTGACCGGCGCGATCCTGATCGCGCTCGGCCAGCATCATGCCGGACTGTTCTCCAACAATGACGAGCTTGCCGGTCGCCTGTTCGAGGCCGGTCAGGCGACTGGCGAACGCGTCTGGCGGATGCCGATGGGGCCCGACTACGACAAGCTGATCGATTCGAAGAATGCCGACATGAAGAACATCGGCGGACGCCATGCCGGTGCGATCACCGCCGCGCAGTTCCTGCAGCGCTTCGTCAAGGAAACGCCCTGGGCGCATCTCGACGTCGCCGGTACGGCGATGGGCTCGCCCACCAACGAGATCAGCCAGACCTGGGCGTCGGGCTATGGCGTGCGCCTTCTCGACCGCCTCGTGCGCGACCATTACGAAGGCTGAGCGGCATTTGACGGAAATCCTCTTCTATCATTTGACCGAATCGACGTTGGAGGAGGCGTTGCCGACGCTTCTCGAAAAATCGGTGGAGCGGGGGTGGAGGGCCGTCGTCCAGACGGGAAGCAAAGAGCGCCGCGATGCGCTCGACGCTGCCCTGTGGACCTTCCGGGACGATTCGTTTCTGGCCCATGCGACGGATGCGGAGCCCCATGCGCCGGAAAATCCGATTCTGCTTACGGTCAGCCCCGACAATGAGAACGGCGCGCAGATCCGATTTCTGGTCGATGGCGCCGAAGCGCCCGACCTGTCGAGCTACGAGCGCGCCGTCTTCCTTTTTGACGGGCATGATGACGAGCAGCTTGGCAAGGCGCGCGAGAGCTGGAAGCGACTGCGGCAGGAAAGTCACACCGTCACTTATTGGCAGCAATCGGCGGATCGGCGCTGGGAACGCAAGGCGTGATCAAGAGTTTTGGCGGTCATGAACAGATATTTACCCGCTCTTGCATTGATCGCATGTGCCGCCGCTCTTGCGGGCTGCGGCAGCGAGGCGCCGATCTCCCAGACCGCCGAGGCGGCCGCGCCGGTCGTGGAAACGCAGCCCGGCGTCGGCCACATCTATGGACGCTGGGCGCTGGACCCCGCCTTCTGCTCGGCGGACGGCGCAAGCCGTGCCATCACCATCGGCGAGGAAAAGCTGCAATCGCGCAACTATTCCTGCGCCATGACGACGCCCGAGGTGAACGGGGAAGGGTGGCTCGTCACGCTCGAATGCACTGGTGCGAACGGAGCGGAAGACGTGACCGAGCGCGTGCGCTTCGTGCCCCACGAGGACAAGCTCGAGCTGAACTACATCGACCGCACCGAACGCAATGACGAGCGGCTGGTGCGTTGCCCCTGATCTGACGGATCAGACAGCGCGGATGGTCATGCGGCCATTGCCTCTTCATATTCGCTCGACAAGGCAAGCCACGTCTCTTCGTGCCGGTCGAGGGCGGCGACGGTGTCGGATCGCTCCTTGGCGAGCTTAGCCGCCTTGCCCGGATCGCGTTCGTAAAGGGACGGGACTGCAAGCTCGGCATCGAGGGCTTCGATGCGCTTGCGCGTGCGCTCGATCAGCCCCTCCGTCGCCTTGATCTGCTTGGCGAGCGGCTCGAGCGCCGCGCGTTTCTGTGCGGCCTCGCGCCGTTTGTCCGCCTTCGTCGCCTTGTCCGATTCGCGCTTTTCGCGCCGGTCGGCCGCTCCGCCAGTCACCACCTGGCGATAATCGGCCATGTCGCCGTCGAAGGGTCCGACCTGCCCGTCCTTGACGAGCCACAGCCGGTCGGCCGACGCCTCGATCAGGTGCCGGTCGTGACTGATCACCATGACCGCGCCGGAATAATCGTTGAGCGCGTGGATCAGCGCCTCGCGGCTGTCGATGTCGAGATGGTTTGTCGGCTCGTCGAGGATGAGCAAATTGGGGCCGTCGAACGCCGCGATGCCCATCAGGAGCCGCGCCTTCTCGCCGCCGGAAAGATCCTTGGCGGGGGTCTGCATCTTTTCCGTCACGAGGCCCATCTGCGCGACCCGCGCACGCACCTTCGCCTCGGGCGCATCGGGCATCAGGCGGCGGACGTGCTCTATGGCGTTCTCCTCCGGGCGCAGATCGTCGAGCTGGTGCTGGGCGAAGATCGCGACCTTGAGGCCGGGCGCGATGGTCATCGTCCCGGCATCGAGTTGCAGCCGGCCGGAAAGCAGCTTGGCGAAGGTCGACTTGCCGTTGCCGTTGGCGCCGAGGAGCGCGATCCGGTCGTCATCGTCGATCCTGAGCGACATGCGCGACAGGACCGGCTTGCCCGGCGCATAGCCGACGGAGCCGCCCGAAATGGCGATGATCGGCGCCGCGACGGTTTTTGTCGGCTCGGTGAACGTGAACGGCCGCACGCTTTCGCCCATGAAGCTGTCGATCGGCTTCAGCTTCTCCAGCGCCTTCAGCCGCGATTGCGCCTGCCTCGCCTTCGACGCCTTGTAGCGGAAGCGCTCGACGAAGGCCTCCATATGCTTGCGGTGGGCCTCCTGCTTGACGATGGACTTTTGCTGCAATTCGGCCTGTTCGGCATATTGCCGTGCGAACTGGTCGTAGCCGCCGCGCCAGAAGGTCAGCTTCTTGTTTTCCAGATGCACGATCGAGGAGACGGCGCGGTTGAGAAGGTCGCGGTCATGGCTGATCAGCAGCACCGTATGCGGATAGCGCGACAGATAGTTCTCGAGCCAGAGCGTGCCTTCGAGGTCGAGATAGTTGGTCGGCTCGTCGAGAAGCAGAAGATCCGGTTCGGCGAACAGCACGGAAGCGAGCGCCACGCGCATCCGCCAGCCGCCGGAAAAGGACGATGCCGGGCGCTGCTGCGCCGCCTCGTCGAAACCGAGGCCGGCAAGGATGGTCGCCGCCCGCGCTTCGGCGGAATGGGCGTCGATGTCGGCAAGCCGCATCTGGATTTCCGCAATGCGGTGCGCATCATGGGCGCTTTCGGCCTCGTGAAGCAGGGCGGCGCGTTCCTTGTCCGCCTTGAGCACGATCGAGATCAGCGATTCTTCGGTGCCCGGCGCTTCCTGGGCCACCTGGCCGATGCGCGTATTCTTCGGCAGGTTGATCGATCCGCCTTCGGTCGGCAATTCGCCGGTGATCGCCTTGAAAAGCGTCGTCTTGCCCGTGCCATTGCGGCCGACGAGGCCGGCCTTGGCGCCCGCGGGAAGGGAAAGCGTGGCGTGGTCGATCAGAAGCCGACCGGCGATGCGCAGCGAGATGTCGTCGAGAACTAGCATGATGCCGCGCTGTTTGGACTGCCATCGCATCGCGCGCAAGAGGGGCGGCGCGTTGCGAGCTAGATCGCAAGGAGCGATGACGCGGCGATCACGAATATGTTATTCTTGAAGTGCGTCGAGACGACGAACTATTCAAAGAGGGGAAAATTGCAATGCCACAGGTTTCGCAACTCTTCTTCAAGGCCGCGATTCTGTTTCTTCTGCTCGGCATCGGCATGGGACTGCAGATGTCGATCTCCGGCAATCACAATGTCATCGGCGCACATGCGCATACCAACCTTCTGGGCTGGGTGACGAGCGCGCTCTTCGGCACATACTACGCACTCAACCAGGAGAAGGCGGCGCAACGCCTCGCCATGATCCAGTTCGGCGTCTACACGCTCGGCGTCGTCGTCATGGTGCCGTCGCTCTATCTGCTCTTGCAGGGCAATGCCGGCGCCGAACCTTTCGTGGCGATCTCGTCGCTGATCACCTTTCTCGGCGCCGCCATCTTCGCCTTCATCGTCTTTGCGCCGACGCCCGCGCGCGAAATGCCGCGTGGTCCGCTGGCCGTGAACTGACGCAAAAGGGCGCCGGTTTGAACCGGCGCCCTAGCATATCACGCCTCATCCCTCTATCGCGTCGCCGTCTGAACGAGGCCGCACAGATCGACGAGGCCGCGGTCATAGAGGCCGGGAGAAGCCAGAACGTCGACGCAACGACGGCTGAGCCGCGCGAGTTCGGCCGAGTTCATGCCGGCGAGACCGGGCGAGATGCTGCTCGTTTCAGTGTCGTCGACGCCAGGGCCCATGCCGCCGCCACCATTGCCGCCGCCAGCCATGCCGCCGCCGCCATTACCGCCACCGCCATTGCCGCCACCGGGGCCGTTGCCTCCCGAGCCGCCGCCGATCCCGATGCCGACCCCGACATCGACGCCGCTGCCACCGCCGATTCCGACGCCGGCGCCGGCATTGACGCCACCGGGACCGCCGACGCTGGCGCCGACGCCTGCATCGACGCCCGATCCGCCGCCGACGCTCGCGCCTGCACCGACGCCGACACCGTCCGCACCGCCGACGCTGGCGCCGACGCCCGCATCGACACCTGAGCCGCCGCCCACGGATGCGCCTGCGCCGACACCCACGCCGTCCGAGCCGCCCACGGATGCATCTGCCCCGGCGCCGATGCCGTCGCTGCCGATCGACGCACCGACGCCTGCGTCGACGCCGCCGATGCCGACACCGACACCGGCGCCGATCTGCGCATTGGCGACGCTTGCGAGGGCCAGTGCGCTGCCGGTAGCAAGCGCCAGTGTGATCTTCCTGAAGTTGAAGTTCATCGTCTTATCCTCTTCCCATTGTTGCGATCGGATAGAGTGCCGACCATGCAACGATACGAATGACGCAGAGGAAGGTTTCTGGTAATCACAGTAATTTCAAAAATATAATATAGTACGTTACATCTTTATTGTAGACCTATCATAATATATCTATAATATAGACAATAGTGTTCCGGTTGAGGAAAAATTCCCGCTATACGGGAATCGAGTGCGCGCTATACGGGAATAGAATGCACGCTAAACGGGTATTGATGCGGCGATGGTTGCCTAGGCGAAGCTTCTGCCGCCCTCGGAGCGCTGGAAATAAGCGAGATCGAGCGCTGGAGCTTCGCCTGAAAGCCGCGTCAGGGCGGCGTGCGCCTGTCCCCGGTGATGCGTCTGGTGGTTGAAGAAGTGCGCGAGCGCCGGTGCAAGGCGCTGCGAGATCGTGCGCATGTCAGTTGCGGTAGTGTAGGAGAAGCGGCCGGAAAGATCATCGTCGGTCAGGTCGGCCACGTAGCGCAAAATGCGCTCGTCCTCGGCTTCGCGTGCATCCCATAGCGGCCCGATATCGCGAAAGAGGATGCTGTCGAGTTGCTTTGCAGCCGCGCCCTTGCCGGTGAACCGCTTCATCCAGATGCGATCGCCGACGAGAATGTGGTTGAGCGTTCCGCCGAGCGAGGTGAAGGCAAGTCCGAGATCACCCCACAACGCGTCGGGTTCCACCTTTGCGGCCGCGTCGAAGACGAGCCGGTTGGCCCAGGCATTATAGGCGGCGAACATGGAGAAATGCTGCTTCATCGGGTTTTCATTCGTCTTCGTAGCGGGCATAGATCTGCGCAACGCTTATACGCCGGAGAGGACCGACAGCAATGACCGTTCTGCTTTATGATCTCGTCGGGACAGACCCGACCCTTCCTTTCAGCCCGCATTGCTGGAAGGTCGCTTTCGCGCTGGCGCACAAGGGACTTCCCTTTGAGCGCGTGCCGACGCCCTTCACGGCGATAGCCGGCGTTGAGAACGGCAGCCACAAGACGGTGCCCGTCATCCGCGAGGGTGAGCGCACGGTGGGCGATTCCTTCGACATCGCGCTCGATCTCGATCGCCGCTATCCTGATCGGCCAACCCTGTTCGGGGGCCCTGGCGGTGAGGCGGCTGCGCGCTTCATCGAGCGCTGGGCGCTTCTCAACCTTCATCCCTATCTGGGGCAGGCCGTGCTCATGGATATCCATGAACGGCTCGCGCCGGCCGACCAGGCGCATTTCCGCACCACGCGCGAGGCGCGATTCGGCAAGCGGCTCGAAGATGTTCCGCTGACGCGTGACGAGCGCCGCCCCGCCTTCCGCGCGGGCCTTGAGCCGATCCGCGCGACCTTGACGTTCCAGCCGTTTCTTGGCGGCGAGGGGCCGCTTTTTGTCGATTACATCGTCGCCGGCGCATTCCAGTGGGTGCGAGTGATATCCGACTACGAGTTCCTCGACGCGGACGATCCGGTCCAGGCCTGGCTCGACCGCTGCCTCGATCTGCATGACGGCCTGGGACGTTCGGTTTCCGCTGCCGCCTAGGCGTTCACCGGGTCTTCACATCGCGGGGCGAGGTCGGTATAGACGCGCATCCAAACACACCCCCGAAGAATTGAGGAAGACCCGACATGGCGATCGAACGCACCTTTTCCATGATCAAGCCGGATGCGACCAAGCGCAACCTGACCGGCGCCATCACCAAGATGCTTGAAGATGCCGGCCTTCGCGTCGTCGCATCGCGCCGCGTCTGGATGAGCCGCCGCGAGGCCGAAGGCTTCTACGCCGTCCACAAGGATCGCCCCTTTTTCGGCGAACTGGTCGACGGCATGACGTCCGGCCCGACGGTCGTTCAGGTTCTGGAAGGCGAGGGCGCGATCCTGAAGAACCGCGAGATCATGGGCGCGACCAATCCGGCCAATGCCGACGAAGGCACGATCCGCAAGGTCCACGCGTTGTCGATCGGCGAGAACTCGGTCCACGGTTCGGATGCACCCGAAACGGCCGCTCAGGAGATCCGCTACTGGTTCTCCGATACCGAGATCGTCGGTTGATTCGATTTGGACGCTGACGCGTCGAAGCAATTGAAGTTTCAAGAAAAGCCGCGGTCCACACCGCGGCTTTTCTTATGCGCGGAGCCGGGTGTCGCCCTCGTTCTCCTGCTCGCGCATTTGTGCTCCGACGGCCTGCAAACGACACGCGTCGAGAATGCCGACCCCGTTCCCTCCGGCCGCCTTGATGTCGTACATGGCCTGGTCAGCTTGCTTCAAAAGCGTGTCGACGGATGTCTCTGTGCCATCGAAGACTGCGATGCCGACGCTCGCCGACGCCTGATGGCCGATGGCGCCGATCTGGAACGGCCGCGCCATTTCGGCGGTCAAGCGCTCGGCAAGGGCAAGGGCGTTGTTGATCGCGAGCGTGCGATTGACGGCGTATGCGGGCAGGAGGGCGACGAACTCGTCGCCGCCGATTCGCGCCACCGAGCCCGCATCGCCGACCACCGCCGTCAGCCGGTCGGCCACCTGCTTCAGGTAGCGGTCGCCCGTCTCGTGGCCGTGACGGTCGTTCAGCCCCTTGAAATTGTCGAGGTCGACATAGATCAAGGCGCCGCAATTGCCCTCGCGGCGGCAGCCGTGGAGCGCCTTTCGGGTGTCGTAGATCAATGCGCGGCGGTTCGCCAGATCGGTTAGCGGATCGCGATAGGCGAGCCGGCGGATTTGCATCTCCTGCGTCTTGCGCAACGAAATGTCGGTGACATAACCGTGCCACATGACGCCGTCGGCAACGGCTTCCGGCGTTGCCGTTACGCGCAGCCAGCGAACCGTCCCTCCATCTCCGATCCGGAATTCATGTTCCCATGGGCGGCCGCCCTTGCGGGCGCGATGGAAGCTTTCCATGAAGCGTGACCGGTCCTTTTCGAGAACGATCTCGAAGAATCGCTGCGGCGAGGGGTAGCCATGCGCGAACGACATGCCGGTCATCGCAGCGAACCCGTCCGAAATATAGGCGACATTGAAACTGCCGTCATGCCGACGCAGAAACTGGAACAGGCCGCCGGGCAGGTGGCTGGTCAGCTTGGTGAAACGTTCCTCGAGCTTCAGCCGCTGCATCGTCTCGGTCACGTCCCGCACCGTGCCTTCGTAGCAAAGCGGAGCGCCTGTCCGCCGATGCCGGATCAGACGTGCGGATTCGGAGATCCAGATGCGTTCGCCGGTCCGGTGACGATAGGCTTCGGAAACGAAATCGGTGACGGTGCCGTCGCGAAACAGAATTTCACGGAACTGCGCACCGCGCGTCGGGTCGACATAGCATTCAACCGAAGGCCGGGGCGCGGCGGTCATGACGGCCTGCGCCGTACCATAGCCTTGCAGCCGTGCCATGGCCGTGTTGGTGCGGATGTGGCTTCCGTCCGGGAGCGCCCGATAGACACCTTCGGCGAGGTTTTCGAACAGAAAACGGCTTCGCGAAAGCTCGTCGGCGACGACGGCATGGCGGCGCTGAAAATAGACGGCCCCTGCAATCGAGGCCGCGACGACCGCGAGCATCGCCCCGTCGAGCCAGCCATGAATCTCCGCTATCGCATCAAGCATCGCTACCCGCCCGCAACTTATGCGATCGAAAGTAGCCGGTCGCGGCTACCAAATGCCTAATGACGGCATCCGGGAACCCTTCGAGGGTTAGGGAAGGGTTACCAGCGCGCGGCAGCGTCGTCGTCGGCGTCCTTGGCCTCGACCCACCCGCCGGACGAGCCATCGGCCAGATGCTCCTTCTTCCAGAAGGGGGCGTTGGTCTTGAGGAAGTCCATCAGAAACGAGGCGGCGTCGAATGCCGCCTGGCGGTGAGCCGAGGCGGACACCACGAGCACGATGTCGTCGCCGGGCGCCAGCTTTCCGTGGCGGTGGATCACGGTCAGGCTGGTGACGGCCCAGCGTCCGGCAGCTTCCGCCGCGATGCGCCCGATTTCGGCCTCGGCCATTCCAGGATAATGTTCGAGTTCGAGCGCGGCGAGGCGGCCATTCTCGTCGCGGCACACGCCGCTGAAGGTGACGACGGCGCCGACATGGCCGCCAGCCGCTTTCGCCGCCTCGATTTCGGCCGCAATGTCGTAGGGCTCGGCCTGAATCTGGACGCGAATGACGCAGGCGTCGCTCACGGCCTCATCCTCCCGTCATCGGCGGGAACAGGGCGATTTCGCGTGCGCCGGTAATCGCCTCGCCATGGTCGACATGCTCCTGGTTGACCGCCACGCGGATCACTTTCGGGTCTTGCAGCGCCTCGGCATAACCCTCGCCGCGCCCGTGCAGCCAGTTGAGGAGGTCGCCCGCCGTCTTCACTTCCGCCGGCAGGTCGACATCTTCCTCGGCGACGCCGATTCGCTCGCGCACCCAGGCGAAATAGATCAGTTTCATGCTCAATCCTCGATGACGTGCTTCAGCCCGGCGCGGAAATAGTCGTAGCCGGTGTAGAGCGTCAGCACGGCCGCGACCCACAGCAGCGTCAGGCCCATCTCGGTCGTATAGGGCAGGACCTTGTCGCCGGCGGGGCCGGCCAGAAGAAAGCCGATCGCGACGAGCTGGATCGTCGTCTTCCATTTGGCAAGCTGCGTGACCGGCACCGAAACCTTGAGCGCGGCGAGATATTCGCGTAATCCCGACACCAGGATTTCGCGGCACAGAATGATGATCGCGGCCCACAGCGACCATTCACCGATCGTCTCTTCGGCAGCCAGGAGCAGCAGCGCCGCAGCCACCAGAAGCTTGTCGGCGATCGGGTCGAGCATCCGCCCGATATTCGAGGTCTGATCCCAGATGCGCGCCAGATAGCCGTCGAGGAAATCGGTCAGGCTCGCAACGAAGAAGATCGTGAAGGCGGTCCACCGCCAGAAGTCGGTTGCCTGCTGGCGGTCGTCCGGCACGAAGCACAGAACGACCAGCGGCACCGCCGCGATGCGCGCATAGGTCAGGATGTTCGGAATGTTGAAGGCGCGATTGGACATGAAATCCTGTCGTTTATTCTGGAGCGCCGAACCTGCACCGTCCGGGCTGGCTGCAAATTCGCGGGACGGCTGGGGCAAGTCAAGCCGATAGGACGGTCGACCGTCACCCCTTTTCGTGGAAATGGTCGTAGATCGTCCTGGCGACGGCGGCCGAGATGCCCGCAACCGACATCAAATCCTCCACGCCCGCCCGGCTCACCGCCTTTGCCGTGCCGAAATGGTGGAGGAGGGCGCGCTTGCGGCCCGGCCCGATCCCGGCAACCTCGTCGAGCGGATTGCGCACCATCTCCTTCTTGCGCCGCGCCCGGTGCGAACCGATCGCGAAGCGGTGCGCCTCGTCGCGCAGGCGCTGGACGAAATAGAGGACGGGGTCGCGCATCGGAAGGGAAAACGCGTCGCGGCCGGGAATGAAGAAACGTTCGCGGCCGGCATCGCGGTCGACCCCTTTTGCGACGCCGATCGTCGTGACGGCATCCTGTATGCCCAGATCGCCGAGAATCTTGCGCACCGCCGAGAGCTGCCCCTGTCCGCCATCGATCAGCAACAGATCCGGCCATGCGGGGAAATCGTCGCCGTCGACCGCCGCCGTGCGGTCGGGAACGCCGTTCTCCTTGATCAGCCGCGAGAAACGTCGCTCCATCACCTCGCGCATCATGCCGAAATCGTCGCCCGGCGTGATCTCGGTCGAGCGGATGTTGAACTTGCGGTACTGGTTCTTCACAAAGCCTTCCGGTCCCGCGACGATCATCGCGCCGACCGCATTCGTGCCCATGATGTGCGAATTGTCGAAGACTTCGATCCGGCGCGGCGTCTTTTCGAGGCCGAACGTTTCTGCAAGACCTGCCAGAAGCCGCGCCTGCGACGAGGTTTCAGCCAGCCGCCGCCCGAGCCCCTGCCTGGCATTCTGTAGCGCGTGGTCGGTCAGGTCCTTCTTCTCGCCGCGCTGCGGCACGCTCACCGTTATCTTGCGGCCCGCGCGCGTCGCCAGCGCTTCGGCCAGCAATTGCTGTTCCTCGACCGGCTGCGAGAGCAGGATCGTGCGTGGAATCGGCTTGTCGTCGTAGAACTGCGCCAGGAAGGCGCCGAGCACTTCGCCGGTCTCGATCGAGGGATCGGCCTTCGGGAAATAGGCCCGGTTGCCCCAGTTCTGTCCGGTGCGAAAGAAGAACACCTCGATGCAGTTCTGCCCGCCTTCCTGATGGATGGCGAAGACGTCGGCCTCTTCGGTTGATTGCGTGTTGATGCCCTGATGGCTCTGGACATGGCTGAGCGCGGACAACCGGTCACGATAGATCGCCGCGCGCTCGAAATCGAGTTCGGCCGAGGCATCCTGCATGGCCTTCGATATCTCCGCGACGATCTTCGACGACTTGCCGGACAGGAACGCCTTCGCCTCGTCGACCAGTTCGTCATAGTCGGACTGGGAAACCTCGTTGGTGCAGGGACCGGAGCAGCGCTTGATCTGGTATAGAAGGCAGGGCCGCGTCCGGCTCTCGAACACGGAATCGGTGCAGGTGCGCAACAGGAAGGCGCGCTGGAGCGAGTTGATGGTGCGCCCGACCGCGCCCGCCGAGGCGAACGGCCCGAAATAGTCGCCCTTTTTCGAGCGCGCGCCGCGATGCTTGAAGATGCCGGGCGACGGATGATCGCGCGTCAGAAGGATGTAGGGAAACGACTTGTCGTCCCGCATCAACACGTTGAAGCGCGGCCGCAAGCGCTTGATCAGATTCGCTTCCAGCAGAAGCGCCTCGATCTCCGTGCGGGTGACGACGAACTCCATATGGGCCGTCTCGCGCACCATCCGGCCGATCCGGTTGGTGTGGCCCTTGCCTTGCGCATAGTTGGTCACGCGCTTCTTCAGGCTGCGCGCCTTGCCGACATAGAGCACGTCTCCGGCCGCGTTGATCATGCGGTAGACGCCCGGTGCGTTCGGCAAGCGCTTCACCAGCGTCTGGATCACGTCGATGCCGGTCTTGCCCTCCGCGTCGCCGCGGTCGCCGTCCCATTCGATGCCGAGATCGACGCCGGCCGCTTGCGGCTCGGCTTCGATTTCCTCGCCTTCGTCGCTTTCGTCGCCGTTCGGCATGAAGCCGGCGACGTCGCCGCCGGACCGTTCGATGCGCTTCGGGCTGGATATGCCCTTTTCCGGGGTTGGCGGCTTCATTCGGCCACCCCCGCGACATCCGGTGTCTCCCATGCAAGATGCTGACCGCCGTCGAGCGCGATCATCTGGCCGGTGACCGACCGGGTCTCCCAGAGCCAGCGGATGGTCCGCCCGAATTCGGCCAGGTCCGGCCCGCGCCTCAAAAGCAGCGCGTCGATCTGGCGCTGGAAGTCGCCATCGTCCTGCCTTTCGTTGGGCAGCGTCGGGCCAGGTCCGATCGCGTTGACGCGAACTGTCGGCGCGAGCGCCTGCGCCAGCGTGCGGGTCGCTGTCCAGAGCGCCGATTTCGAAAGCGTGTAGGAGAAGAATTTCGGCGTCGGCCGCCATACCCGCTGGTCGATCAGATTGACGACGAGCCCGTCGCGTCCGTGCGGCAGGCGTTCCGCCATCACCCGCGCGAGCATGGCCGGCGCTTCGAGGTGGATCGCGAAATGGCGGTCCCACGCCCCCCATTCGAAATCGGTGGCGCCGTCGTCCTCGAAGATCGAGGCATTGTTGACGAGGAGCGAGATCGGCCCGAGCCGCCTTTCGGCATCTTCGATCAATCCCGCGACGTCACCCCGATCGGTGAGATCGGCCTCGACGACGGCGCAGTTCGCGCCGTTGCCGGCCAGATCGGCCGCGAGTCGGTCGGCCGTATCGCGTGAGCCGTTGCAGTGGATCGCCAATGTAAAGCCATGCGCGGCGAGATCCTCGACGATTGCTTTGCCAATGCGTTGCGCGCCGCCCGTGACGAGTGCGACTTTGGGCGTGGCTGTGAGACTGGTCTGCATCATCCGTTCGTGCTGCCGGGAAGGGAGCACCAGATATAGGCGGGAAGGGACGAAACCAGAAGACCGCCTCCTGCTTTTCCCGTGACGATGCTGCCAATGGGCGAACGTCGACTATCGTGCAGATATCCCCGACCGGATCGACCTTGGAGCCAAGAAAAATGGAAGCCTTCAACCGGTCGCGGGTCCTTGCCCCATGATTCGATTATGGTATAGTAAACAGAGTGTTACCACGGTCGCCAACCGCCACTGTGGCATGAATGCAACGTCACATTGCAGCCATATTGCAGCCGACGAATGACCCCTTTTCAGTTTGGGTTCAGCCGCATTTCGACACGATCTTCGCCTCGGTCGACGCAGGGAACCATTTGCCTCCCGTAAGGGTTTCTGCGTCAGTCTCGAAGTCGGGAACCGCGTATTGGTTCTCGCGGCTAAGGAGTTAAAAGAATGAATAATCGTTTCTATCGCCCCGCTGCTCTCGCTCTCGGCGTTGCCGTGCTTGCTTCGGCACCGGCTCTCGCGGCCGACGTTGTTTATCAGGAGCCGCCGGCACCGGCAGCTCCGATGGAAATCGCCCCGGTCAACACCTGGTCCGGCCCCTATGCCGGTGTGAGCCTCGGTTACGGCTTCAACGGTGAGACCGAAAACCGCTTCAACGGCGACACGGCAGAGACCGAAGGCTGGATGGGCGGCGCGTTCGGTGGTTTCAACCAGCAGAACGGCTCGTTCGTCTACGGTGCTGAAGCCGACATCAACTACTCCGACGTCGATGGCCAGGCTGCGGGCTTCAACTCGCGCACCACGGTCGACGGCTCGCTTCGCGGCCGCGCCGGTGTCACCGTGACCGAAGACATCCTGCTCTACGGTACGGCCGGTCTTGCCGCTGAGCGTCAGCGCATCACCGACAACCTCGGCAACCGCGACACCAACGTCGCCCTCGGCTACACCGTCGGCGCGGGCGTCGATGCCAAGCTGACCGAGCAGGTCTTCGGCCGTCTCGAGTACCGTTACACGGACTACGGCAAGGAAGACTACACCCTGCCGGGTCTGGGCGGCACGAGAGAGATCGACTCCAACAACCACCGCGTTTCGGTCGGTCTTGGTGTGAAGTTCTAATTCAGTCTTGGATTGAATGCGGAAAGGCCGGCGATTTCGCCGGCCTTTTTGTTTGCCTATTTTGGAAGTTGAGCCGCGATCTCCGGGAACCGCTCGTCGAAACGCTTGGCCCATCGGGTCAGCTTGGCGCGCCCGCGCTCCCACTGGCCGTCGAAGCGCAGCGCGAGATATCCGAGCGTCGCGCGCAGCGCGATGTGGCCGCCCGTGATCTTCTTCGTCAGTTTCGGCGGGTTTTCGTTGAGCTCGTCGAGCGCCCGCGTCGCTTTCGACCATTGCCGTTCGAGCCAGGGCAGGTGGATTTTTTCTTCAGGGCGAAACCGGCGTTCGTAGACATGGGCAAGCAGACAGTCGCAGATGCCGTCGGCGATCGCTTCCAGCCGCTCGGCTTCGAGCCGCTTGGCGGCATTGCGCGGGTAGAGCGTGTTGCCGGTCTCGCGATTGATGAACTGCATGATCACACGGCTGTCGTGAATCCCCGCGCCGTCATCGGTGACGAGGCAGGGGATCTTGCCGAGCGGATTGGTCTTCAGAAGCATTTCGGGGTCGGCATTCGTATCGACCGTTTCAGATTCGAGCGCGTATCCGGTGTGGGCTGCGGCCATGCGGACTTTGGCGCTGTAGGGTGAAGCGGGCGAATATAGCAGTCTCGGCATTCATGAACCTCCATGCGATCGGTTGCCGACAAGCTATTCGAGCAATGTCAGGTGGGCAATCACATCTCGTTCATGGAGCCGGGAGGCGAAGATCGGTCTGGCGGCAGGAGCGTTGCGCGACTTCCGGGCAGGCGCGAAACTCGAGATCGGTGGTCATGCAGATGCGTACCTCGCGCAGGAGACCGTCGGCGCATGTCACTGCAAGGCCGTCCGCCGGCAGGCCGTCATTGGCTTCGACAAAGGCCGTGCGCACCGAAGATGCGGAGATGCGGCGCTGCCCCAGCGCCGGCAGGTTCACTGCATCGAAAGCCGCACGGGTCGTCTCGAAATAGGCGTTGAGGGAAAGCCCCGTGCATGTGCCGTGCTTGCGCCACTGATGCCGGATCAGGCCATCGGAGGGAATGAGGTCGTCGATGGCGTCGATCTGGTCGCGTGGCGGATCGGGAGCATCGTCATCGCAATATTCCGGCCAGCCTTCCTCGAATTGCGGCCAGAGCCCATGAACGACGAAGCCGAGTTCGCGATCGGCAGTGCATTGTTGCGGGTCGGCATCGTTGCCCTCTGCCAAGCAATAGCTCGGCGACCAGGAAAGCGACAGGACATAAAAGTCGAATGGAGTTGCGCCTTCCTCGCCGCAGCCCGCCAGAGCGAGGCAGGCGGCGAGCGCGCGGATCAGTCGACTGGTCAAGCCACGCTTAGCGCAGCACGCGGCAATTGCCGCCATAGACCTTCCAGCGATCGAACCCGAGAACACAGAACTCGACATTGCTGCCGATCGAGGCGAACCCCATCGGATGCTCGATCAGATACCAGACGTCGCGCATGTGACCGTTGGTCAGGTGGACATTGGCGATGCAGTAGCGGCGTTCGATCGGCCAGTCCGGGCGCGACGGCAGATAGCGGTTCTCGCGGATCTGGCGGAACTCGACGATATCGACCATCGGCAGGTTCGGCACGTTGCGGACCTGATAGGCGAATTTGCGCGTAATCGCCCCGAGGACCTTGTCGTTTCCGCAGATGCCCGGATCGGCCGCATAGACACCGCGAACCATATCGGCCGCAACGACCTGATGCGTCATGCCGCCGGCAAGAATTGAAAGCGCCGTGCAGAAGGCAGCGCCGGCGCGGCGAAGCGAAAAGGCCATGGAAATTCTCCCGAAGGCGGTCAATGAGTCGGCAATGTCCGTCACCGCCGCATTTCGGTCAAGATGGAGCGCGCTCGCCCGCGAGCCATTCAGAGCGCCATGTTGCCTCTTTGCCATCGCCGAGCAGCCGCGCAAGGACCGGCAGGACGGTCTTCATCTCGGATTCGAGCCGATAGGACGGGTTGACGACGACCAGCCCGGTGCCGTCGAGCCGTTCCGGCACGCTCGGCGCGCGGATATCGAGCGACAGGTCGAGGATCTTGGCAATGCCCGCCTCGCGAAGCGCATCGCGAAAGGCGGCAACCGACTTCCGGTTCTTGACCGGATACCACAGAAGATACGTTCCGCCCGGCCAGCGCTTGCAGGCTTTCACAAGCCCCTCGACGAGCCGGTCGAATTCGCCCTCGCGCTCGAAGGGCGGGTCGACGACGACGAGGCCGCGTTTTTCCTTCGGCGGCAGATGCGCGCCAAGCGCAAGCCAGCCGTCGAGTTCGATCACCCGCGTCTGGAAATCGCCGGCGAAGCGGTGCTTCAGCCTGGCGGCGTCGGCCGGATGCAGTTCGATCGCTGTCAACCTGTCCTGGACGCGCAAAAGATGGCGTGTGATTGCGGGCGATCCGGGATAGACGGTAAGCCCGCCGGCAGGGTTCGCCGCACGGACGGCATCAAGATAGGGCGCGATCAACTCTGCCGCGTCACCCCTCAGTTCGGCTGCGATCAGCCGGCCGATCCCGTCTTTCCACTCGCCCGTCTTCTGCGCTTCGTCGGACGAAAGATCGTAGACGCCGATGCCGGCATGAGTGTCGATCACGCGAAACGCGCCGGGCTTGCGCTTCAGATAATCGATGCAGCGGGCGAGCACGACATGCTTGACCACGTCGGCAAAATTCCCGGCATGGTAGATGTGGCGGTAGTTCAAGTTGCGGTCCGATCGATCGGGAGCGATGGCATGGTGGATCAATCCTTTTGTCGGGTTCACGACCTACACGCTCGGATCGAATTGGGCTAGGTTCGCGAGCATGAACCAGCACGCTCCGATCCGCATCGGCCATTCGGCCTGTCCGCATGACTGCCCGTCGACCTGCGCTCTCGACGTGGAAGTCGTCGACGGCAAGGTGGGTCGCCTCCACGGCGCAAAGGACAATAGCTATACGGCCGGCGTCATCTGCGCCAAGGTCGCCCGCTACGCCGAGCGCATCCACCACCCCGACCGTCTTTTGAGGCCGCTCATCCGGGCTGGCGCGAAAGGCGAGGGCAAGTGGAAGGAGGCGAGCTGGGACGCCGCGCTCGACCTCATCGCCGAGAAGTTCGAGGCGGCGGAAGCCAGGTATGGTTCGCAAACCGTCTGGCCCTACTACTATGCCGGCACGATGGGCCTCGTTCAGCGCGACGGCATTCATCGGCTGCGTCATGCGAAGAAATATTCCGGCTTCTTCGACACGATCTGCACCAATCTGGCCTGGACCGGCTGGGTCATGGGCGCGGGAAGCCTTTCGGGCGTCGACCCGCGCGAGATGGCGAAGTCGGATTGCGTCGTGATCTGGGGCACCAACGCTGTGGTCACACAGGTCAATGTGATGACCCATGCGGTCAAGGCCCGCAAGGAGCGCGGCGCGAAGATCGTCGTCATCGACGTCTACGACAACGCGACGATGAAACAGGCCGATCTGGCGCTGATCCTCAAGCCCGGCACCGACGGCGCGCTTGCCTGCGCGGTTATGCATGTCCTCTTCCGCGACGGCTACGCCGACCGCGCCTATCTGGAGAAATATACCGACGATCCGAAGGGGCTTGAAGCGCATCTTGCTTCCAGGGCACCGGAATGGGCCGCAAACATCACAGGGCTTTCGGTCGCCGAGATCGAGGCTTTCGCGCGGCTCGTCGGCGAGACGAAGCGCACCTTCTTCCGCCTCGGCTACGGTTTCACCCGCAGCCGCAACGGCGCGGCCAACATGCACGCGGCGCTCTCCATTCCCGCAGTCACCGGCGCGTGGCAGTATGAGGGCGGCGGCGCGTTTCACTCCAATTCGGACATCTTCAAGCTCGACAAGACGGAACTTGAAGGCCGCCGCTTCCTCGACCCGAAAATCCGCCACCTCGACCAGTCCCGCATCGGCCCGATCCTGACCAACGATCCGTCCGCGCTCAATGGCGGCCCGCCGGTCACCGCGATGCTGATCCAGAACACCAACCCGGCCAATGTCGCCCCCGAGCAGAGGCTTGTTAAGCAGGGCTTCCTGCGCGACGACCTCTTCACCGCCGTCCACGAGCATTTCATGACCGACACAGCCATGCTCGCCGACGTCGTCATCCCCGCCACCATGTTCCTCGAACATGACGACATCTATCGCGGCGGCGGGCAGAGCCACATCGTTCTTGGTCCAAAGGTCGTCGATGCGCCGGAAGGCCCGAAGACCAACCATTTCGTCATCGAGCAACTGGCCAGGCGTCTCGGCGTCGCCGACTTGCCGGGCTTCGGGCTGAGCGAACGCCAGCACATCGACCGGATGCTCGAAAAGAAGGGTCTTGGAAATTTCGAAACCTTCGCCGAGAATCGCTGGTCGGACATGCAGCCGGACTTCGAAACGGCCCATTTCTTGAATGGATTCGGCCATTCTGGCGGCAAATTCCGGTTCAAACCGGACTGGATCGCGACGGTTTCGCCGAATAAACCGCCGAAATCGGTCGGTTTGCAGGGAAAATGGGCGGATTTGCCGGAGTTTCCCGACCATGTCGAACTGATCGAGAGCGCCGATCCGGCCCATCCGTTCCGCATGGCGACCTCGCCGGCGCGGTCCTTCCTGAACTCGTCCTTCACCGAAATGCCGAGTTCCCGCAAGCGTGAGGGGCGCCCCGAACTGATGCTCCACCCCGATGATGCCGCCGCCCTCGGCATCGCCGATGGCGATCGCATCGAGATTGGCAACACCCGTGGCGAAGTCGTTCTGAACGCAAAGCTTTTCGACGGCGTCAAGCGCGGGGTCGTGATCGCCGAAGGCATCTGGCCGAACGGCGCGCACGAGCGCGGCGAGGGGATCAACGTTCTCACCGGTTCCGACGCCGCCGCCCCCTATGGCGGCGCCGCCTTCCACGACACGAAAGTCTGGCTCCGCCCGGCCGCCTAAGGCGTGAAGCGGGCAAGGCTTTCAAGGTCCGCCTCGCCGTCATTTCCGATCGAGGGCGAGATGACGAGGCCGCGTTCGCTCGATCCACCCAGATGATCGAAGGCGACGCGGTTGGCGACGAGCTGCGCTTGGCCGCTTGCGACGAGGCCGAGCGCCATCGGGTAGAGCTGGTGTTCGGCGGCGAGCACGCGGCGGGTCAGGCTGTCTTCATTGTCGTCGGGCGAGACGGGAACGGCGGCCTGCGCGATGATCGGTCCACCGTCCATTTCGGCGGTGACGAAATGGACGGTGCAGCCATGGATGCGCAAACCGCCGTCGAGGGCTCGCTTGTGCGTATCGAGCCCTTTGAAAAGCGGCAGGAGGGAGGGATGGATGTTGACGACCCGGCCCTTCCAGTTCTCGACGAAATCGGCCGACAGGAGCCGCATGTAGCCGGCGAGGGCGACGATCTCGACATTCCAGCGCTTGAGTTGCGCATCGATCGCGGCTTCGTGCGCCGCCTTGTCGGCAAAATCGTTGCGCGGGATGGCGCGCGCTTCGATGTCGAGTGCGGCGGCATGGTTGAGTCCGGTCGCCTCAGGCTTGTCGGAGATGACGCCGACGATCTCGTAGGTCGAGCGCGGGCCGGCGGCCGCTTCCGCCAGCGTCTTCATGTTCGAGCCGCGCCCGGAAATCAGGACGGCGACGCGCTTTTTCGTGATGCTCATAGGTCGAGATGCCCGCGATAGACGACGCCGGTCTCGCGCCGGGGCACGATGCGGCCGATGGTCATGACGTGTTCGCCTTCCTGCTGAAGGACGGCGGCGACCTGCGCCGCCTGCCCGGACGCGACGACGAGGATCATCCCGACGCCGCAATTGAAGGTGCGCTTCATTTCGATTGGCGCGACGCCGCCGGTCTTGGCGAGCCAGGCGAAAACCGGATGAACGTCGATGGCGTCGAGATCGAGTTCGGCCGCGAAATCCTTCGGCAGGACGCGCGGAATGTTCTCGGGAAAGCCGCCGCCGGTGATGTGGGCGAGCGCCTTGATACCGTGGGTGGAACGGATCGCGGCGAGGATCGGCTTGACGTAGATTCGCGTCGGCTCGAGCAGCGCTTCGCCGAGCGTGCGGCTCCCGTCGAACGGCGCCTTCGCATCCCAGCCGAGGCCGGAGATCTCGACGATCCGCCGCACCAGCGAATAGCCGTTGGAATGAACGCCCGAGGAGGAGAGGCCGAGGATGACATCGCCCTCGACGATGTCGTCGGTGGGCAGCAACTGCCCGCGTTCGGCGGCGCCGACCGCGAACCCGGCGAGATCATAGTCGCCGTCGCGATACATGCCCGGCATTTCGGCGGTCTCCCCGCCGATCAGCGCGCAGCCGGCCTGCCGGCATCCCTCAGTGATGCCTGAGACGATGGCGGCGCCCTGATCGGGATCGAGTTTGCCGGTCGCGAAATAGTCGAGGAAGAAGAGCGGCTCGGCGCCTTGCACGACGAGATCGTTGACGCACATTGCGACGAGATCGATGCCGACCGTGTCGTGGATGCCGGCCTCGATCGCGACCTTCAGCTTGGTGCCGACACCGTCATTTGCGGCGACGAGGATCGGATCGGCGAAGCCCGCGGCCTTCAAGTCGAACAGGCCGCCGAAGCCGCCGATCTCGCCGTCCGCGCCCGGCCGCCGGGTCGAGCGCACCATCGGCTTGATCTTCTCCACCAGCGCGTTGCCGGCATCGATGTCGACGCCTGCCTGCGCGTAGGTGAGCCCGTTCTTCTGGTCGCTCATCTGCGAAACTCCGCTGCGGACCGGCGAGCGCGGTGGGCTGCGCGAAACGCCGTCCAACTTTCGTATGCTTGTGCCCGCTCTTGGCACGAAGCACGCCCCTCCCGCAAGGCGAAGGCGCACCGACGGGCCACTTGACCACCGCAACCGCGCGCGCCTATGTCGTTAGCCTGCCCGAACAGCGGATGACAAAGCGCATGACGACGCAAACGCCCACGCCTGCCACGACCACCGCACCGGTGCAGCCGCGCATGTCGCTGCGCCGGCAGGCCATTTTCTGGGCAGCGGCCGTCGTCGTCTTCGTGCTGTTCCTCTACATCTTCGCCTCGGTCCTGCTGCCCTTCTTCGCGGGCATGATCCTGGCTTATTTCCTCGATCCGGTGGCCGACTGGCTGGAGCGCCGAGGTCTGTCGCGGATCTGGGCGACGGTGCTGATCCTGATTTCCTTCGTGCTTCTGCTGGTCGTCGGCCTTGCGGTCCTCGTTCCTGTCCTCGCCAACCAGCTTGCCGATCTCATCGAGCGCGTGCCGGAATATTTCGCGCAGCTCCAGTCGCTCGTCACTTCGCTCGATTTCGAATGGCTGTCGTCTCGCATCGGCATGGAGCCGGGCGGACTGGAAGAGGGCATCGGTTCGATCTTTTCCGAAGGCTCCGGCATGGTCGCGGCGCTGCTCGCGTCTATCTGGAGCGGCGGGCGCGCGGTCGTCGACATTGTCGGCCTGCTCGTCGTCACGCCGGTCGTCGCCTTCTACATGCTCCTCGATTGGGACAAGATGGTCGCCCGCATCGACCAGTTGATCCCGCGCAACAATGTCGAGACCGTGCGCCAGATCGCACGCGACATCGACGCGTCGGTGGCGGGCTTTGTTCGCGGGCAGGGCACGCTCTGCCTGATCCTCGGCGCGATGTATGCCATCGGCCTCACTGTCGTCGGCCTGAATTTCGGCCTGCTGATCGGCATGTTCGCGGGCCTCATCTCGTTCATTCCTTATGTTGGATCGCTGGTCGGGCTCGTGCTGTCGGTCGGCGTCGCCTTCGTCCAGTTCTGGCCCGAATGGCACATGGTCGCTTTGGTGGCGGCGATCTTTTTTGGCGGCCAGTTCATCGAGGGCAACATCCTTCAGCCCAATCTCGTCGGCAAAAGCGTTGGCCTTCACCCGGTCTGGCTGATGTTCGCGCTGTTCGCCTTCGGCTATCTGTTCGGCTTCGTCGGTCTTCTGATTGCGGTTCCGGCGGCAGCGGCCGTGGCGGTTCTGGTGCGCTTTGCAATCGGCCGCTACGAGAACTCTCCGCTTTACAGCGGCGGAGAAAAGCCACTCGACCGGGGCTGATCCCGTGACGCTTGCGCCCCGACGCCCCTTGCAGATCCCGCTCGATCTTGCGCATCGGCCGGCGACGAGTCGCGACGACCTCGTGCCGGGCGCGTCGATCCGGCCCGCCCTGCATCTGATCGATTCCTATCCCGACTGGCCGGCGCCGGTCGTGGTGATCGTCGGCCCGCCCGGTGCGGGCAAGACGCATCTGGCCGCTGCGTGGCAGGAAATGACGGGCGCGGCGTCGCTTTCCATCGCCGGCATCGGCGCCGAGGCGCTGGACTGGGCCGAGCGCGGGCCGATTCTCGTCGACGACGCGGACCGCGCACCGATCGACGAGACCGGTCTGTTCCACCTGATCAACGCGGTGCGCGCGTCCCGAACGCACCTCCTGATGACGGCGGCGACGCGCCCGGCAACCTGGCCCATCGGTCTTGCCGATCTCGTCTCTCGGCTGCGCGCAGCTTCCATCGTCGAGATCGGCGCCCCCGACGACATGTTGCTCGCCGGCGTCCTGACCAAGCTTTTCGCGGACCGCCAGGTCGATGTCGATCCGGCCGTGATCCAGTATGTCGTCAAGCGCATGGAGCGGTCGCTGGAAAGCGCGAATGCCGTCGTCGAGCGCCTCGACGCTGCCGCGCTGGCGCGCAAGTCGCGCATCACGCGCGCGCTTGCCGCGGAGTTGATGGGCGAGCGCTGAAACGTCGGCGCGGGATGTTGCAAGTCACATTCCAGGCGGTTGATCCTGTTGCACGCCGATGATTTTCGAATACTCTGCGGACATGACCATGGAGGGGGCAATGCCGCTGCATCGCAAGGCGGAAGAAGCAGGGATCATTTCCCCTGCCGAACTGTCATTGTTGTCCCGCGTTTTCGACGCGACCAAACGCGATGGCGAGAGCGAGAACGACCGCGAAGCCCGCGCCTCGCGCATCCTCGGATATTATCTGGCGGGCATCGACGACGAGGACGAGTTGAAGACGCTCGCGCGCCAGGCTCTGCATCGATGAATTGGCGATCCCGGCAGGATTCGAACCTGCGACCATCGGCTTAGAAGGCCGGTGCTCTATCCAACTGAGCTACGGGACCTGGAAGAGCGGACGCTTCAGTGCGTCCAGGGAATCTTGCGATCATGGCGGAAATTCTCGGCATAGGAAACCTGCCGCCGGCGCGCGTCCTTCGGCTCCTGGACGCGAAAGGCGATGCCGTTGCGCTGCGCATAGGCGACGGCTTCTTCCTGGGTCTCGAACGTCAGGCGGATCTGGCTCTTCATGTCGCCCGAAGAGGTGTAGCCCATCAGCGGATCGATCCTGCGCGGCTGCTCGGGGTCGAATTCGAGAACCCAGAAACCGGTCTTGGCCTTGCCGGACTGCATGGCCGTCTTGGCGGGGCTGAAGATACGTGCGGACATCGATTGGTCTCCGTTCGGGCCGCGTGGTCGGAGCGGCAGGATTCGAACCTGCGACCCTCTGGTCCCAAACCAGATGCGCTACCAGGCTGCGCTACGCTCCGTGACCTCGCGAGGCCTTGCGCCGTATAGAGTTCGGCCCCGTCGGGCGCAACCCCGAAAATCGAAAGACTGGAACAAACGGCATCCTGTGGCAGATGTGGACACAACGATTCACACGAAAGTCCCGCGCGATGTTCGCTTATTGTCCCGCTGCCTTCTTGCGCTTTTCAGACTTGACCCGGCCCGCCGTTTCCATCCCCGCCCGTAGATCGTCTTTCGTCACGTGTGCATAGGCGTGACGTGGTGGCGATGTCAGAGTGACCGAGGAGCTTCTGCGCCATCTTGAGGTTGCCTGTCACCCCGATCAACCTCGTCGCGGCCGTGTGGCGATTGTCGTAAGAATGGAAGTCGGTGGGAACGCGACGCCGACGTCAAGCCACAACACCTCCCTGTTGATTCAGATCACAGGAACCTCGTGAGGCAGTGTGCTAGAGCGGTTCACTGCCTAACTGAATCGTTGGGATTCCCTGATTGATACTTTTGTGATTCAAGATGCTGGCTGGAATGGAGGCCAGCATCTGATGACAGCCCCTTTATCCAATGATCTTCGTGAG